>Ga0194055_10000024_pt1 | contig 95966 bp, 84 predicted proteins | sample SepL449m_MetaG_FD_155482 | JGI IMG/M metagenome (GOLD analysis project Ga0194055, IMG submission 155482) | Anoxic zone freshwater microbial communities from boreal shield lake in IISD Experimental Lakes Area, Ontario, Canada - Sep2016-L442-9m | ecosystem: Environmental > Aquatic > Freshwater >... | reverse complement strand
GCGGTGAGGAATGGCAGCAATCGAACTCCGATGACCAGTCCAGCCACGAGACCCATCCATGAGAACACACGCGCGGTAAAACCGAGTCGGTATCCGGCTATGACTGCAATGACCGCCGCGCCCAACAGCACGAGGTCGAGCGTATTCATGAGGTCATTCGGGACGACCGAGTAGTCGGGCGTGGGTAAGAAACCCAGTGTGGCCCACCATTCTATGATCCGGACGCACCGCCATGCCTTCGATGTGCCACCCGCGTTGAAGAATCTCTACGGTCTCGGCCATCTCGAAGTCGCTGCTCTCGAACATCTCGCGTAGTTGGACTGCCTGAGTAATGCTCGGCGTGTAGGCGATCAAGATTCCACCGGGGGCCAGGGCGGTCTCGGCGTGCTTGACGACGTTCCACGGTTCGGGCAGATCAAGGACCACGCGGTCGTAGCCCGTGCCATCGATACCTTCATAAGAATCACGTAGTTGAACGTCGTAACGACTCAGTGCCTCAGCACCGAGAAACGATGAAACATTTGCCTGTGCCCGTTCTGCGAAATCCTCACGTAGCTCGTAACCGGTAATCACCGCGCCGGCGCGAAGCATGGCCATCGAAAGCGCGCCCGAACCGACACCCGATTCAAATACTCGTGCGCCCGGAAAAATATCCGCCAGCATCAAGATTGGTCCGAGGTCTTTCGGATAGATCACCTGAGCCCCTCGGGGCATCGTCAAAACGAAGTCGGCCAAAGTTGGTCGAAGGACCCGGTAGGTAAGGCCCCTGGTGGAACGAGCGAGAATGCCCTCCGGCTGACCGATGACTTCATCGTGGCGGACAAACCCCGCATGCGAATGAAATTCTCCGCCCTCAACGAGCGTTATTAATTTCCGGCGCTTCTTGTTATCGATCAATAACACCCGGTCTCCGGCTTGCAGTGGTCGGCTCACAGTTGGGCTCCTGTCGTGGTTGAACTATCGCCTGGTCGTGTACCAATCACCACTGAAACTGGAGCGGCCAGATCAGCCTGATTCGCCGCAAGGTCACCTGATGGAAGGTGACCGCCGGCCCGCTCCACCAATCGGCAAAACGCACAAACCTCAGCGGTAGTTGGCGCGCCACAGGAAGTACATGGCAACAGGTCAGCCTGTTCACCTTCGGCTACGGGGCGAAAATAGGCAGATGCTCGAGAAAGAAATCCGAAATAGAAATCGTGCTTGGTGCCGGGAGAGGTCTCCTCGATTGCATTCAGGGCAGCTTTGTATCCCAGATGCTTGTTCCCGGCCGCCATCGGGCATTCCTCAACGATGTAATCGATACCCTTCACCACGCAGTAGGCGGCCATCTCGCGTTCGCCGAGTCGAACGAGTGGCTTGACCTTGCGCGGAAATCCGTGGCGAGCAGGGAGGACCGGAAGCTGACGACCGAGGTAGTCGGTTTGCCAGCGAAGTACGTTGCCGAATAGCACGGCCGCTTCATCATCAAGATTGTGTCCGGTCACCACAACGTCGTAGCCACCGTCAATGGCAGCCTGGTCAAACAAGTGGCGCTTTGATAACCCGCAAGCCGAACAGGGAACTCGTTTGGCTGCTCGAGCGCCCGTGGGGATGTCATAGCCATACTCCGATGGAAGGTCGACCTCGATAAGTCGAACATCACGCGACGCCGCAAATGCCCGCGCACATTCAGCCGAGGCATCGCTGTACTCCCCGATCCCGAGTCCGAGATACAGGCCGTCGGCGGCAAAACCTAAATCAAGTAGGAGATCCCAAATCGCGAGCGAATCTTTGCCACCCGAGACTGCTACTAGGACTCGTTCGCCGACGGCGATCATGTCGAACTCGTCGATGGCCTTCATGGTTTGGTCGCGACACAGTTTCAAGAAATGCTCGGCGCAAAAATTTGCATTGTGCCGACGAATGTCAATGATCGCAGCCTCGCGACATACCCGACACTTCATGTTGGGTTCCAGAGGCTTCGAACGATGTCACTGCCTACTGGCATCAACCCGCGAGCGGGATGAATCGGTCCGAAATCGCCGCCGGAAATGACGGGACGGATCTCAATTTCATCGTCTCGATTGAGCCACGCATCACCGGGAACAACAGTCTTTGATCGAATCACGATGACTGATTCACGATTGATATCGAGCCGACTTAACAGCGTCGATACTTGCATCGCACCTTCAACTTCGATTTCTCGTCGGGGGTTACGCAATAGAACCTTCACGGCGACAATGCTGGCTTATGAGAATTGCTGGAGGACCGGGATCCTCGCTTAGCCGACTTCGCTTGGGCTTTTTCGATTTTCGCCAGCTTTTTTCGCTGGCGCTTTTTGGGTGCCGGGTCATTGTGTCGAATGATGACGGACTTTCCGGTTCCGAGTTTCTCGCGGTAAATGACCTCAGTGTCAGGACGAACCAGCCATTGACAGAGGCGAATTGTCCACACAATGGCCCCTAAGCCGATCCAGAATCGACTGCCTCCGAGAAACCCTGCGCTCAGCGCCTTCGCACGCAAATACGCAAGCATCAAAATCGGCGAACTTCGACAATGGTGCGGTTTCTGCGTCCGCGCCGGCGTCCAAATACAAATGCAGCCGCAACGATCCCTACAGCGATAACAAAACCAATGGTGATCGCGTAGCTTTTCGCGTCCTCGCCCAACACCTCGACTTCGCCTTGTAGTTCACGGAATTTCGTCTCGATAGCACTTCGATCGATTAACGCAGCGGGACGTTCGCGTGGATCTGGAACTGATGCACTCATGCTGACTTCCTGTGTTCTTTGTGTTGGTAACGAATGATTCGCCGAATCGCGAATGCACAGACGCCGCACAACGCAAGTGCCACCACGAGATACGGCACCCATGAGAATTCACCTACGAACGCGTCACCAGTTTCGGTTTGCATGAATCGAAGTGCGCTCATCGCCAAAAAGAACACGCCCAAGCTGATGATCGCCGAACCACCACCACCCCATGCGACGTAAGCTCCCAACTTCTTGATCGGCTCGACGGTCTCTTGGAGCGCGTAAGCCCGAACAAGGTCCCACAACTCCTGCACAATCTCCGAGAGCTTCTTTTGCTTAGCCACAGTGGTCCTTGGCGAGTGGGTGGTGAGAACCGATTACGTGCTGCATGAATGTGCTGAGAGCCACTTCAAAACCATGGCCCGAACTGCGATGCCTAGCGACCCGAGAAGCCGTGACAAAAAACTAGCCGCGAGGACCCAACTCGCTGTCACTGACTTACGTGACCTCGACTTTGTTTGACTGGCGAAGCGATTCAAGCGATCAGCTCAACTCCTGGCGAAGACGTGCCTGGAGGTACAACTCTTCATCGGCCAGTAGACGGTGCAGGAGGGCAATTCGTTCCGACGCTCCAGTTGCCTCGAGCACCCGCTGCTGATCAGCAGGACCAAGAGGAGCAGACGCCGCCGCTTGAAAACTCCCTAGCACCAGTTCGGTGGCAAACTCAATCGTGGCCGGGGCCGATGAATCACCAAGTTCACAGGTCATTGCGAGAACTCGCCTGAGCAAGGTGACCATCGTGGCGAAGTCTTGTTCACCCGTTGATGACAAAGGCGGCTCGACGATTTCCGAGACTTCAGCTTGTGGATAGGGATCATCGGCGAGCCAGCGCTCCACCCGAATGCGCGTCGTGCCGGTAATCAATAGTGCCCAGCGACCGTCATCGAATCGAGTCGCTTCGACGATTCGACCGGCGGTTCCGATAGTTCCTCGGGTGTCTCCCCCGCCAACTTCGCTGCCCCGTTCAATGAGAACGACACCGAACTCAGGCGCACGAGTTCCGCCTAGGCAACGCTCAATCATCGTCTGAAAGCGAGGCTCAAAGACGTGTAACGGCATCGATGAGCCGGGCAGTAAGACGGCTCCCAAAGGAAACATCGGAAAGTTCGGATCAGTCATCACCTTTTTAGCCGACCTGCTAGTGGGCGCGCCGCTGTTGCCATTGTGCTCGTTCCCAAAGTCGCGAGAGCGCGTTGATTGCTCGATTCGACGATGGATAACACAATTTTCCGGACTGCATCGTGCCGCGAACCGCAGCATTGTCCGGAGACGTAACCGCGAGCTCTGTTGCTACGAGTACGGGTTTTCCGTAAGTCGATCCAAGTTGTGCTGCAACCGTGACGTAACGCTCGTCTTGCCGATTATGAAAACCGGCGATTCGCTCAAGTCCCCATTCCGGATAAAACGATCCCTCGGTCTCCATGCGGGCTTGATTGGATTGAATACCCATGCCCAACAGAACCACCGCATCGATGTCGGCATGACGCGTCACAATTTCGAGTACAGCAGGAATCGTGTCTTTAGTCTCGCTGCCTGCAAGGTCAATGGGATTACTCCCACTCCATCGCGGTGAAAGTTCGGCGTCGAGTTCTCTGATGAGGTCATCAGGCATCGACAGCAACTCCAAATCAGTCCCCGAGATCGCATCAGCAGTCACGACACCCCAACCTCCAGCGGTCGTCACCACAGCAACACGTCGTCCGGTTGGCATCGGCTGAGTTGCGAAGGTTGCAGCAACATCGAACGCCTCTTCAATCGTGCGCGCACGTAGGACTCCCGCTTGACGGCACATACCATCGAAAACTCGATTATCGCTTGCGAGCGATCCGGTGTGGCTTGCCGCGGCGCGCTGGCCACCGGCGGTGGCTCCACCTTTGACAAGCACGACTGGCATTCGCTCAGCAACTTCTGAAACATCCCGAAAGAATGCTCGACCATCATTAATACCTTCGACATAGGCGAGCGCCACGTCGGTTTCGGGATCATCTGCGAAGTAGCGAAGAAAGTCGGTGACGCCGACCATCGCCGCGTTTCCGGCTGACACCGCGCGACTAATTCCGACGCCACTTGCGCAGGCATAATTCATAAACGACGACACAAAGTTTCCAGACTGGCTTGCAACTCCTATGCGACCTCGAGGCGGGTAAGGAGCAACGATTTGGGCGCACATCGAAGACGGAGTCGACACAACTCCTTGGCCATTTGGCCCAACAATCAACATCCCAAGTTGTTCAGCGAGCGCCACCAGAGCATCTTGCGCCAGGCGGCCGTCATCGCCGGACTCGCTGAATCCAGCGGAAGCGAGAAACGCAGCGGTAATACCTTTCGCTGCAGCAGAACGAAGTACATCGGCGTTTGTCGCCGCCGGTGTGCAAACAAATACCAGATCCGCCACGCCTTCCGGTAGGTCGTCGATAGACGGAACAGAGTCGACTCCGAGTATTGGTGATGCGTCACGATTGGTGGCAAAGATCCCACCCGCGTACCCGTTGGTCAAAATATTGTGCAGCGCGACAAACCCAAACTTTCCCGGATGGGTCGATACCCCGGCAACGACGATTCCTCGTGGATCGAATAGCGCTCGAAACTGCTCCGTTGTGGCCATCAGTTCCGAACCTCCACCAGCGCATCGACAGCAATAGGGATTCCGTCTACGACGATCAATGGGTTCAGATCAACTGACATGACATCGAGTGACGCAAGCACCGCAGCCGACAAGCCCATCAGGACATCGACAAGCCGTTCCCTATCAACAGCAGGTTCGCCTCGATAGGCACCAAGGAGGGCTTGCGTTTGTAAATCACCAATCATTTCCTCGGCGTCAACTCGTGTGATCGGAACCAATCGAATAGCCACGTCACCGAGTGCCTCGGCAAAAATACCGCCGATGCCCACCATCACTGTCATGCCGAACTGTGGATCATTGGCGACACCGGCGATGAGTTCACGATTACCGCGAACCATAGGAGCGACAAGCACCTCGACAAATCCATCGCTTTCGCGCGCAGCGGCAAAGAGTTCCTTGGCCGCTTGTCGTACCGCCGTCGCATCAGACAGTCCGAGACGTACCAGACCTCGCTCGGTCTTATGGGCGATGTTGACACCATGCAACTTGGCCACAACCGGGTACCCGATCTCGGTTGCCATTGCAGCAGCCTCATTCGGGTCGGCCGCAAGTCGTTCATCGAGCAGAGGCAGTCCAAATCGGGCGAGAAGCGCTTTTGATTCCGCCTCGGACAAGGTCCGGCTACTGAGAGTCAGGTCAGGATCGGGCATGGTTGCGTACCCTAGTCACCTATGTCCGCCTCACCGTTCGCCGTGCCCATGAAGCACCCGCCGCAATCAGCGGATTCGCCTTGGCCGATTCGAGCAGTGATTGAAGGCTTTTACGGTCCGCCATGGTCATGGGCATCTCGCATCGACATCATGAAGTGGTGCGCCGACCGAGGAATGACCCATTACCTCTATGCGCCCAAAGACGATCGTCTTCATCGAGAGCAATGGCGCGAGCCATATGGCCCCGAGATGCTCGACGGATTTGAACGGCTTGTTGGCGAGCGCTCCTTACTGGTCGGTTTTGGGATCTCTCCCGGATTGTCGATTGATTACACATCGAGCACCGATCGACTCGCGCTCGGAGCCAAGGTCGACCAGTTAGTCAACCTCGGGGTCAAACTCATTGCATTGTTGTTCGACGACATACCGGTTCAACCCGAACTTGGACGACATCACGCCGAGTTGACCACTTGGCTTCGAGGTCACCTCGATGGTCGGGCCGAAGTCCTGTTGACGCCGACTGAATACACCACCATCGAATCAACTCAATACCTGGACGCACTCGCTGAAGGACTTCCTAGCGATGTTGCCGTCGGATGGACCGGTCCGACGGTTGTGTGCGACGAGATCACCTTGGCCCAAGCCCAAGCTCGGTCTGCGGCGCTGGGTGGTCGTCGGCCATTTATTTGGGATAATTATCCAGTCAATGACGCGATCATGGCAGATCGCCTGTTCCTCGGACCGCTTAGGGGTCGGTCAGCTGACCTCGCTTCGGTTTGTTCTGGATATGCCGCCAATCCGATGACTCAACCTCAAGCATCGAAACCGGCGCTAGCATCCATCGCCGGATTCTTGCGCGGTGAAGACTCCAACGACGCGTGGGAGGCCGACATCGGCGACCTTCGGGTGTTTGCCGATGCCTGCGACGGAGAACTTCCACGCCAGTTGGTTGCTGCGGCACTATCGGGTGCTGCTTCATCAGATGGCCTTGATGACCTCGAGCGATGGCTTCGAGCTGCACGTTCATGCACCGCGCCGGGCCTTGAAGGCGAAGCCGAACCGTGGCTCGCTCAGGTCCACGACGAAGCATCGGTGGGGATTGTCGCAGTGAAGATGTTGCGGGCGACATCCCAACCGATTGTCGATGGTTCCGAACGCGAACGCGTCACTCAGCGGGCTCTGGCTTTGGCGCACCTGTGGCCAGGTGTACGTCGATCAGCGTTCACGGTGATGGGTCCGCGTTGTAGCTTTCGACCCGTCCTCGCCCAGGGCAGTGATGGCGAATGGCTCTACCGCTCAAACTCGGTTAGTGATGACCAGAATGCGATCGACGCCTTGGTTCGCAGTGCGCTGCGTGCCGCGTCGCAGGTCGGAACGTGAACGAGATTTACTCTGACGTGGTCGGTTCGAGCGCCGCACGGAAAAACGCTCGGATGTGTTCAAGTCGAGCTTCGAGCATTTGATCGGCCAGCGGGTCAGCGTCGAGAAGGCCTTCAATGAACGGCAGGTCACTGAAATAGCTCAGCAGTGCTCCATAGCCAGTTAGTAAAAGTTGCTCTGGGTCAAACGTGCGAAAATTTCCGGCCGCCATCTCGCGCTTGAAGTAGTCGACCGCCCGCTGGAACCCCGGACGTAATGCGACGCCCAAGTCCACGCCTAGTCGACTGGTGGTATCGAGCGCTTCTCGGCGCACGATTCGGACGAAATCGGGATTTTGCCGAAAGAACGCAAACCCAGCAGTGATGACTCGATCAACCTGTACCCAACCTTCGCCGGTGTGATCGCCTTCGGTCGCGAGTTCTATTCGGCCGTCCCACTCCAGTAATGCTGTCGCGAAGACTTCTTGGTAGATCGCATCTTTCGAAGGAAAATGGTGCAACACGCTTGATCGCCGAATCCCTACCGCCTCGGCGATGTCGTTTAAAGACGTACCGTCATAGCCCTTTTCTGCGAAGTGATGTCTTGCTTCAAGCAAGATCGTTTCGCGCGTTGTCGCAGTGCTTGCCGTGTTCGCCACAACCGCAGGGTACCGAAGTATGGGTACCCGATGCCCGACGCTAGGGTCGGGGCCTATGGAAATCGTCGCGGCACTCTTCATAGACACCATTGATCTTCGCCAAGTGGCTGGGCCATCAACCCGCATCGACCTGACCGGGATTCAATTCTCGGCACCGGCGACAACGCCGCTGCCGTGCACAATTGAACCCCACCTCGTCGTGATTGTTCGTTGTGCTCCCGATGATGCCGGAACTGGCGCGCTTGAAGTCATTTACCGACGAGACGGAGAACAGCTCGCACGAAATGTACAAGCGCTCGACGTTGAGCCAGGAAAATTCAATTATCGACTAGTGCGTGCCGAACTCGTTTTTGACGACTACGGCACCATCGAAGCTGAATGCCGAATCGACCTTGGGGCAGTCGTGAAGGTTCCTTACACACTGCTGCCCGCTGCGCAATGACTGCACACCGCCTCCGATCTGCCATTAACGACTAAGTGATTGTTGATGCCATTCGCAGCAGCCCTGTCGCAGCATCCACTGGCGACCCACGCCACGGGAGAAGTTGTCGGACGTGTCCTTGAAATATTGGGTACTGAACCGGACGTCGTCATTGTTTTCGTGTCAATCGCTCACCTCGGCTCGCTTGAAGACATTGCAACGACGATTCGCGTCACCTTGTCGCCGAAAGCATTGATCGGCGTGACGAGCCACTCAGTGCTCGGAGGACCATACGAAGCTGAGGGACAAGCGGCGATCAGTATCTGGGCAGCACGACACAGCCCGGTAGTGCCGATAAGAATCTCCGGCTCACCCATCGAAGACACCATCGCCTATTCAGGTCTGCCCGACACTGCATCGATTCCAGGTTCGACCTTGATCTTGCTCGCTGATCCATACAGTTTTCCGATCGGACCGTTTCTTAACGGCATTACCCACCAACTCCCCGACCTACAAGTGATTGGCGGATTCGCTTCGGCGGCGCAAGGTCCTGGCGGAAATCGACTCGCTTGCGACGGTGAGGTCAGCACTGACGGAGCGGTTGGCCTGCTCTTTGGCCCCGAGTGGCCGATTACCGCATCTGTTTCCCAGGGCTGTCGGCCGATAGGCGATCCCTTCACCGTCACGGGAGCCGAACGATCAATGGTGAGCCAAATCGCTGGGGTCACGGCCCTTACCAAGATTGAACGAGTCGTTGCCGAATTAGATCCAGCCGATCGAAATATCGCCACCCAAGGGCTGTATCTCGGGCGGCTAGTTGATGATCACAACATTGAACCCGGTCGCGGCGATTTCCTGGTCAGATCCATTCGGGGCGTTGACCGCACAACGGGAGCGATCGCAGTATCGGACACCGTCGCCGTCGGCGATACCGTCCAGTTTCACGTGCGCGATGCCACAACGTGCGGCGAGGATCTCGACCACATGCTGGCTGACGCCGCCAAGGATGATCCACCCGTGGCAAGCGCGCTGTTGTTCACCTGTACCGGTCGAGGAGCCAGACTCTTCGACGAGCCCGATCACGACGCCGCCACCGTTTCTGAAATCGTTGGACCGGCAGTCGCTGGCATGTTCTGCGCCGGCGAAATTGGTCCGATCGGAAGCCGCCCGTTTGTCCATAGTTTGACTGCGACAATGGCGCTTTTCCGAGAGTGAGGAATGTTCCAAGACGGCGCGACCATCAACGGCCGACCTTCAGGAATTTCCCGCACCCCCGATTCGCTAGGGTGACCACACCGGAGCAGTCGCAACCGGCGCGCCGACAGGAGGAAACGTGACCAACCCCGAGCTCGAGCAGCGAGCTGTAAACGTCATACGTGGTTTGGCGCTCGATGCACCCCACGCCGCACGTTCAGGGCATCAGGGCTCGGCGATGTCTCTTGCGCCTCTCGCTCACGTCTTGTTCACCCGCATCATGAACTATGACGCACAGTCGCCCGATTGGCCCGATCGCGACCGATTCATTTTGTCACCCGGACACGCTTCGATCTTGCTTTACACGATGCTGTACTTAACGGGATACGGACTGACGCTCCAAGACATCAAAGATTTTCGACAATGGGACAGCTTGACGCCAGGTCACCCCGAAGCCGGTCATACCAAAGGCGTGGAAGTCACGACCGGCCCGCTCGGTCAAGGTTTTGCCAATGGCGTAGGGATGGGGCTCGCTGAACGCTGGTTACGAAACCGATTCAGTCCTGAGGTTGTTGACCACAACACCTTCGTAATTTGCAGTGACGGCGACCTCGAAGAAGGAATTAGCCACGAAGCGGCGTCACTCGCCGGCCATTTACGGCTCGGTCGATTGGTCTATATCTACGACGACAACCACGTCACGATCGATGGCCCAACCGAAATGGCCCTCAACGACGACGCCGTAAAACGATTCGAAGCCTACGACTGGCATGTCGAATACGTGGGTGAAATTGCCAACGACCACGATGCGCTTGAAGCAGCAATTCGGCGTGGAGTGGCCGAACAATCACGACCGTCGCTCATTGTGTTGCGCAGTCACATCGCCTATCCCGCGCCCGGACATACCGGCGACCCCGCTACCCATGGGTATGCGCTCAAGGACCCTGAGATCACCGCCACCAAAGACGTCATGGGTATCCCTGACGAACCATTTTGGGTGCCTGAAGATGTGATTGAGTTCTATCGCGAGGCAGGTCGACGAGGTCGACCGATGCGCATTGCGTGGGAAGAACGACTGGACGCTTGGTCAGGTGATCGCGCCCAATTCGACGCCGCACAGTCTTCGTCGGGCCTAGCCGGATGGGATGCCGCACTGCCAACTTTCGAAGTCGGTTCGATGATCGCCACCCGCTCCGCGAGTGCCGATTGCGTCAGTGCGCTTGCAACCGTCGTTCCGGGATTGCTGCCTGGGTCAGCTGACTTAACTGGCAACACTGGAGTATCGATGAAAGGCAGCACAGTCCAAGATTTTGATACGCCAGAAGGTCGCCAGTTGCACTATGGCATTCGGGAGCACGGCATGGGCGCGGTCATGACCGGGGCTGCGATGCATGGCGGCGTGCTGCCCCTAGGCGGCACCTTCTTAGTGTTTAGCGACTACATGCGTGGAGCGATTCGCGTGGCTGCGATTTCGAATGCAAAAGTGATTTACTCGTTTAGTCATGACTCAGTCGGCGTCGGCGAAGACGGTCCAACTCACCAACCCATTGAACAGGTCGCATCGCTTCGCGCGATTCCGAATCTGACGGTGGTACGCCCGGCCGACGCTAACGAAACCGCCGATGCGTGGCGATTTGCGGTCGATCACTCCGGGCCGACCGCGCTCATTTTGACCCGCCAGAATGTCCCGGTACTCGCTGGCACTGAAGGTACCAACCGTGTGACGCTCGGTGGCTATGTGCTGCGTGAACCGGACGGTCCTGCGGCTCCCGACCTCGTAGTTGTTGCAACTGGTAGCGAAGTTTGGGTTGCGGTCGATGCCGCTGAACTTCTCAGCACTGATGGCATCAGAGTGCGTGTCGTGTCGTTACCTTCGTGGGAGATCTTTGAATCTCAATCAGCCGAATATCGAGAAAGAATTCTCCCTCGGAGCATTCCGACCCTTTCAGTCGAAGCCGGAACAACTTTCGGGTGGTCTAAATATGCCAACGAATCAGTGGGGATCGACCACTACGGAGCAAGTGCACCGGGCGAATTCGTACTTGAACAATTTGGCTGTAACGCTGCCAATGTCGCCGCGCGAGCAACAGCGCTCATGCAATCCGTGAAGTGATCCGAACTCATTCGCACCGTCGACCAATCCAAGTCGTGCGACAATCGTCCCCATCTCATCTGAAATTCCCGACCTCGTTGAAAGGCCCTCATCGGTGACCCGACTTCAAGACCTCTCCACCCAGCAGCAACAAAGCCCATGGCTCGATAATCTTAAACGGAGTTGGATCACAAACGGTGAAATTGAGCGCTGGGTGGAGCGGGGCGTGCGCGGAATCACATCCAACCCTTCGATTTTCCAGAAGGCCATGGAAACTGGTGACGCATACGACGAACAACTCGCCAGCTTGGCCCAATCAGGAGAATCGGTCCTCGATTGCTACTGGCAACTTGTCGTTTCTGACATTCGCGACGCGCTGCGCATTCTGCGAAACACCTTTGATGCAAGTGACCGCGAAGACGGTTACGTATCGGTTGAAGTTGCTCCAGATTTGGCGCGCGATACCGCCGGAACGATCGCTGCAGCAAGACATCTCAACGAACTCATCAACGAACCAAACTTGTACATCAAGATTCCCGGCACCGCCGAAGGGTTGCCGGCAATTCAGCAGATGATCAGCGAAGGCCGGAGCATCAATGTGACGCTCCTGTTTTCCGTTGACCGCTATCGCGAAGTCATTGAGGCATACCTGTCGGGACTCGAGGCCCATGATGGGGACCTTTCGACCATCTCATCAGTAGCATCGTTCTTCGTCAGCCGAGTCGATACCGAAGTCGATAAGCGCCTTGCCGCCATTGGAACCGAAGCCGCAATTGCGTTACAAGGCAAGGCGGCAATCGCGAACGCTGTCGTGGCCTACCAGCTCTTTTTGGAGCAGTTCAGTGGACCGCGCTGGGATGCCCTTGCTGCGCGCGGCGCCCGCAAGCAGCGACCGCTTTGGGCTTCGACTTCGACGAAGAACCCAGCTTTTCCCGACACGTTGTATATCGATGCGCTGATCGGTCCTGACACCGTCAATACCATTCCCGATGCCACGCTAGAGGCGTTCGATGATCATGGCGTCGTTACCCGCACGCTCGATAGCAATGTCGAAGAAGCGTTCGATCTATTGCGAAGCCTCGAAGCTGTCGGAGTCGATCTTGCTGATGCGACTGCGTTACTCGAGGTTGAAGGCGTTGCCTCGTTCAGTACATCGTTCGACGATCTACTCACCGTGCTCCAAGCGAAGGTAGACGGCTTCCGAAACTGATGGACTCACTGATCATCAACCGATTGGTACAACGATGAGCAGAACGTTGGTAGTAGTCGATGATGTAGCTGGCGAGTTCGCCGACCGCGTGATCGAGGCGTTTCACGTGCGTCAGAACGATGGCTTTGCGATCGCCCTGTCGGGCGGAAGCACGGCACGAAGCTGCTATGAGCAACTCGCCCAGGTTGGTGAAACACAGATCGACTGGTGGAAGGTCGATGTGTATTGGGGCGATGAGCGCTGCGTGCCGCTTGATGATCCAGCATCGAACTATCTGCTCGCCCGTGAGGCGCTCCTTGATCGAGTCGGCGCTGCAAATGCGACATTTCCCATGCGTTGCGACGAAGGTGCCGACCCCTATCAACTGCGCATTGGCGAGCTTGGAAAGTTTGACGTCGTGCACTTGGGTTTAGGCCCCGATGGTCACACCGCATCACTATTTCCTCAGTCCCAAGGATTGGTTGCCGATCCGGGTCGACTCGTGGTTATGAATGATGATCCGCTCGGCGCCAACCCGCACCCGCGCATGACCCTGACCTATGCCGGGATCGCCAGAGCTCGTCTCGTGCTCGTTACGGTTGCCGGAATCGCTAAGCGCGAAGCGTTGGCGCGTGTATTTGGCGACGGAGACGTTCCAGCGGCGCACATAGAGGGCGATCATGTCGTTTGGATTGCTGACCCCGAAGCGGCAGGCGACCTCGACGACAGCTGATCGACTTCAGTCGACGGGCGAACCTGCTGATTGCGAATAGCTATCCCCCACGGTGTTTCGACTCAGGTTGGTCAGCAATGCGCCGCTAGGGTGCGGGAGATGATTCAGGAACTCAACGGGGTGCCGCTCGATGAACTTATGGAGCGCGCTCGTGAAATTCGAGACCGCCAATTTGGCAATCGAGTTACCTTTTCGCCCAAGGTATTTATCCCACTGACGATGCTGTGTGCCGACAAATGCGGCTACTGCACATTCGCCCAGCCGCCGGCCCGGCTTGAGTCGCCCTATCTCGAGGCAAGCCAGGTTCTAGCGATCGCTCGTGCGGGAGCCAAGGTCGGGGTGCACGAAGCTCTTTTTACTCTGGGCGAGCGGCCCGAGCTCCGTTATCCCGCCGCGGCCGAATGGCTCGACGCGCATGGATACAGCTCAACCATTGACTACCTGGCAGCAATGGCGAAACTCGTGCTTGACGAAGTCGGGCTGCTGCCTCACGCAAACGCAGGAGCGCTGTATCGCTCCGAACTCGAACTGCTGCGTCGGGTCGCACCCTCCCAAGGGATGATGGTCGAGTCAATCAACCCCGATCTCGATGCACATCGCGGCTCACCCGACAAGACTCCTGAGCGCCGGCTGGCAACCCTCGAGTTTGCAGGGGAACTGGCGATTCCATTCACAACCGGCATCCTCGTCGGCATCGGCGAGAGTCGCTCAGACCGCATCGCAACGTTGCAGGCCATTGCCGAATCCCATCACCGCTGGGGACACATTCAGGAAGTCATCGTTCAAAACTTCCTGCCGAAACCCGGTACGACGATGTTTCGGTCGTCGCCGTGTCCTCATGATGATTTTCTCGAGGCAATCGCACTCGCACGAGTCATTCTCCCGCCCGAAATCCACCTTCAAGCGCCGCCGAATTTGTCGGATGATTTTTCGGGCCTCATCGATGCCGGCATCGATGATTGGGGTGGAGTTTCGCCCGTCACTGCTGATCACGTAAACCCCGAGCGTCCGTGGCCAGTACTCGAGCGACTACAAGAGGTGACTGAATCACGGGGTCACGTGCTTGCCCCCAGACTCACCATCTATGCCGAATTCGCCCTACACCCGGAACGGTGGCTCGACGAGTCGCTGCGATTCCCCGTTCTAGACCGCAGCGATGCGCAAGGGTTAGGTCGTGACGATCCCGGAGCGGTTTTCGTCCAGCGCATCAAGCCCGCGACTCCCGAACAAGTCGATGATGGGATCGAGGTGCTGCACATCGGAACTCGCAGTACCGCTTGGTATTCCGGAGCGTCCTACGAGCCGGCAATGCTCATCCCGGGATTGCCCCGATCGACCGGAGCCATCGCAGAGGTTCTCGACGGCGCACTGCTCGGTCACGAGCTCGGTATCGACGAGATCGTGACGCTGTTCACCGCGCGTGGACCACAAGTCGCAGCCGTTGCGCAAGTTGCTGACGAACTTCGACGCCTCGACGTCGGTGACGAAGTGACGTTCGTCCATAATCGCAATATCAACTACACCAATGTCTGCACGTTCAAGTGCAAGTTCTGTGGTTTCTCCAAAGGTCCGCTCTCGCTCAACTTACGGGGCACGCCTTATCTTTTAACCCTCGATGACATTGCTGAACGAGTGGCGGAGGCATCCGCTCTTGGCGCAACTGAGGTGTGCCTCCAAGGCGGCATTCACCCAAGTTTCGATGGCGACTATTACATCGACGTTACTCGTGCAGTGAAGCAGGCCGCGCCGGAGATCCATGTACATGGATTCACGGCGCTTGAGGTGACCGAAGGCGCAAAACGACTTGGGGAGCCTTTAACTGCCTACCTCCAACGACTCAAAGATGTAGGTCTGCGAACACTTCCGGGCACTGCCGCTGAGATCCTCGACGACGACATGCGCGCATTGCTGTGCCCAGACAAGATCAACACCGAGGAGTGGCTGGAAGCGCATCGTGCCGCTCATTCAATCGGACTCAATTCGAATGTCACCATCATGTTCGGAGCTATTGAGAATCCGATTCATTGGGCACGACACATCGTGCGAACACGCGCCTTACAGAAGGAAACCGGTGGTTTCACCGAGTTTGTCCCGTTGCCGTATGTGCACATGGCGGCGCCGATGTACTTGCAACATAAGTCGCGTCGCGGTCCAACCTTTCGCGAGACGGTCTTGATGCATGCAGTCGCTCGCATCGCCTATCGAGGCTGGATCTCCAACATCCAGCTTTCGTGGGTCAAAGTTGGCAATACCGCGGCCCGCCAACTTCTTCAAGCCGGTGTGAATGACCTCGGGGGCACGTTGATGGATGAGAATATTTCCCGGGCCGCCGGCGCTTCGCATGGCCAGGGCATGGAAGAGAGCGATTTCCGCGCCCTCGTTGAACCACTCGGAAGAGCATTGGTCCAACGAACGACGCTGTACGAAAGAGTCACTCGACCCGAACCGCTAGCAGTCTCTTAACATCGAATCGTCCTATGACGATGGGCGCTTCAGTCATCGGCAGAAACCCGATCGTCCCCCTCGCGCAGGATTCCAATTGCCCGTTCAATTGCTCGTCGTGCGCGCGTTAACCGGCGTTCATCAACGGGCAGTTCGTGGCCGCCAGCATCGATTGATTCACGCAGGCGGTCGATAGCAAGATCGGCGAGTTCTTCGCTGATCACCTCAAGCCGAATTCGAATATCGTCAAATTCTCCAGCCATGTCATCTTCCTAGCGCGTTTGGAGCCGCCGACCAAGAACCAACTGCTGTCAGCGCGCGACTACCATCGGCAAAGACATTCGTCCCGCGGCAGCGCACGCCACTTGCTGCGTCTCGCCCCGAACCCCTGATTGCGAGCAATGACTCTGCCCGATTCTTCCACTAACGACTTGCACGAGTGGCTGTCGTTTGACGTAGACGACGTGACCTATCAGTTTGACGTCACCTTTCTCACTAGCCCCTGGACCTGCATCTTCGGGCGAGGTTGTCCCGGTGTCTTGACCGGCGACGCTGCCGAGCTCGAGCAAGGCTGCTGCAGCTACGGAGCCCATTTCACCGACAAAGCCGACCGACGACGGGTCACAAAACTCGCAGCTACTTTGGGTCCCGATGAGTGGCAGTTTCGAAAAGAATCCGACAAAGCCGGCGGCCCTGTTTATAAAAATGAGGATTCTGAGTGGGTTAGCCGAATGGTTGACGATGCCTGCATCTTCTTGAATCGTCCCGGTTTTGCTACAGGTCCGGGGTGTGCTTTGCATCAGGCCGCGGTCAACCGCGGCGAACGCTTCATCGACTGGAAGCCTGATGTTTGTTGGCAGTTACCACTTCGACTTGAAGAGAAGATCGACCAAAACGATCACACCACCAACGTGCTGCGCGAATGGAAGCGTCGAGATTGGGGCGAGGGTGGGGTCGAGTTTCACTGGTGGTGCACCAGCGAAGATGACGCCTTTATAGGTCATCGGCCGGTTTACGAAGAGCTTCGCGATGAAATGATTGAGCTTGTAGGTGAAGGGCCCTATGAGACGTTCGTTGATCAGGTCGGCCAACGACCATCGGTGCAGTTTTTACCCCATCCGGCATTAAAAACTCGGCGTTAATCGGCCTTTCAGCGTACAGTTTCCGCCAGCAACGCCGGGCTCGTTTTACCGGTTAGTCCGTCGACGATCTTGTTCTTTGAGTACGCGTTTGCGCAGCCGCAAGGACTGTGGCGTGACTTCAACCAGTTCGTCATCGGCAATGAATTCAATCGCCGTCTCAAGGGTGACCTCGCGAGGCGGGGTGAGTTTGATTGCTTCGTCAGCTGCGTGAGTTCGGATGTTGGTCTTTTGTTTCTCGCGGACGACGTTGACGTTCATGTCATCGGGACGAGCATTTTCGCCAACGATCATTCCTTCATACACAGCTTCACCTGGACCAACGAACATCTCGCCGCGCTGCTGAAGATTATCGAGAGCAAATCCAGTGGTCTTACCGGTGCGATCCGCAAGCATTGCTCCGCCCTTGCGGGTCGGGAGGTCTCCGACCCAAGGGGTCCAGCCAGCATGATGCTGATGCATAAGGGCAGTACCGCGAGTCGTCGTCAATAGCTGCGATCGGAATCCAATGAGTCCGCGGCTTGGCGCCTCAATGCTCACGATCGTCCGACCGGTATCGCCAGGGCGAAGATCAGTGACCTTGCCCTTGCGGGGAGCGAGTGCCTGTGTGACCGAGCCAACGTGCTCATCGGGCACATCAATCACAGCCCGTTCGAGTGGCTCATGCTTGTTGCCGTTGATTTCACGCACGATGACTTCGGGACGGCTGACCTGCATTTCATAGCCTTCTCGCCTCATGCCCTCTATGAGCACCGACAACTGAAGCTCACCTCGACCCGCTACTTCGATGATGTCGGGCGATGAAGTCTCAGCGAGCCGAATCGACACGTTTCCGAGCACTTCACGATCTAACCGTTCCCGTAGGTGGCGTGACGTGAGGTAGGTGCCTTCGGTGCCAGCAAGTGGCGAGGTATTGACGCCGAATGTCATCCGAAGCACTGGCTCATCAACTTCGAGCCTAGGAAGCGCAACCGGGTTAACCGGATCGGCGATCGTGTCGCCGATTTCAACCTCGGGGAAACCGCCGATAACAAAAAGGTCACCGGCGACGCGTTCATCCACATCGATGCGCGAGATGCCTTCGAAACCCATGAGGGTGCCGAGCTTGCGACGAAGGGGATTCTGTCCTTCATCTTCTTCGCATAACGCCACCTGTTGACCACGCACGAGACGGCCCTGAATCACACGACCAACCGCAAGACGTCCCAGGTATTCCGAAGCATCCAAGTTGGTGACGATCGCTTGAAGTGGCGCATCTGGATCGCCCGCTGATTGAGGAATGGTGTTCACGATTGCTTCAAACAATGCGGTCAAATCGGCATCCTCGGGCGGCATACCGACCCCAGCCATCGACCGACCTTCGCGTGCGACGGCCGAGATGATGGGGAATTCGATCTTCTCGTCGTCGGCGTCAAGATCAAGAAAGAGCTGATAGATCTCGTCCAAAACTTCTTCGGCACGCGCATCTTGGCGATCAACCTTGTTTAAGACCACGACCGCCGGCAATCCAGCACCTAAAGCCTTTGAAAGTACGTATCGCGTTTGCGGAAGTGGTCCTTCAGCCGCGTCGACCAGTAGCAGCACGCCGTCGACTAAGGCCAATGCCCGCTCGACCTCGCCTCCGAAATCCGCGTGGCCTGGAGTGTCGACCAAATTGATCCGAGTCTCGCCCCACTGAACCGACGCGGCCTTAGCAAGAATGGTTATTCCCCGCTCCCGCTCCTGATCGTTCGAGTCCATGACTCGCTCGACGACTGCTTCGTGGGCGTTGAATACGCCGGTTGATCGCAACATGGCGTCCACAAGCGTGGTCTTGCCATGATCGACGTGGGCAACAAGTGCAATATTTCGCAGGGAAGTAAACGGGGCGGACACAGAAAGCTTCTCTCAGTGGGGATACGCGCCACGACCGCTCGTTGCGGACGCAGCTAGGCTGGAATGAGGTCGAACGCAGGGGTTCAGGAGGGCCAGAGACCCTCGTCCTCGATCTCTTCTCGCAGGCACCACGACGCATGATCGTGGCCGGGTAGCGATTCGCATTCGGGACAGGGCTCTGAGTCGCGACGATCAAGGATCGCGTCGATATCGAGTTCATTTGTGTGTTTGAGTGCTCGGGCTTCTTCGAAGCGCCGATGTCGCCCCTTTTTCACGGGCCAACTCCATCAGGTGCCGAGTATCGCTAGTGCAGTGTAGCCGCTCTCGAACCATTCGCTGCACACCGGTAGCAATTGGGCATCAGCAACCGGTAGCGACCTCTACAAACTAGGGTTCAACCCCTGATAGGCCTAGCCTCGTGACGGGAGCACAACGCTGATATCGACACATCCTTGGTGGGATTCCGCCGTCGTCTACCAAATTTATCCCCGAAGTTTTCTCGATTCTGATGGTGATGGCATCGGCGACCTTGGTGGTGTCCGAGCCAAGCTCGACTACCTGACGTGGCTAGGAGTCGATGCGCTTTGGCTCTCCCCCATTTTCCGGTCACCGATGGCCGATTTTGGGTACGACGTAGCCGATTACTGCGATATCGACCCAGTCTTTGGCGACCTTCGGGCGGCAGAAGACCTCATCGTCGAAGCGCACGACCGCGGGCTCAAAGTGATTTTGGATTGGGTGCCAAATCACAGTTCAAACCAACACCGTTGGTTCACCGAGAGTCGCTCGTCACGTACGAATCCCAAACGGGACTGGTACGTGTGGCGTGATGCAGCCCCTGATGGAGGACCGCCGAACAATTGGATCCGAGCATGGAGCAATGAACCTGCGTGGACATTCGACGAGGCCACACAGCAGTGGTACTTGCATTGCTTTTTGCCCGAGCAACCTGACTTGAACTGGGCTAACCCTCACCTTGAAGACGCGATGCACGAAGTCCTGCGTTTTTGGCTTGATCGCGGTGTTGACGGCTTTCGGATGGATGTCATTCATCTCATTGGCAAAGACCCTGACCTTGGCGATGACCCGCCCGAGCTTGCGGCGTTAAGTCACGTCCCACTTAACCATCGACTCGAGACCCATCCACTGCTGCGACGGATCCGTCAGACCATTGATTCCTATCCCGGCGAGCGCATGGCAATTGGCGAGGTGTACCTGCTCGATACAACACAGGTGGTTAGCTATCTCGGATCGGGAGACGAGCTACAACTCGTTTTCAATTTCCCGCCGCTGTATGCGCGATGGGATGCGGCGAAGTGGCGACGCCAAATTGAGATAGCCGAAGCTGCTCATACCGCTCGTGATGCTTCGCCGACTTGGGTGCTATCGAACCATGACAACCAACGCCACCGCAGCCGCTACGGAACCGAAGCTCGTGCCCGAGCCGCCGCGGTTTTGCTTATGAGTTTGCGCGGCACTGCATTTTTATATGCCGGTGAGGAACTTGGCCTGCAAGATGCCGAGATTTCGCCTGAACGAGCAGTCGACCCCGGTGGTCGAGACGGCTGTCGGGCACCGATTCCGTGGGATCGTGACCAACGTCATGGCTGGCCGACAACCGATCCGTGGCTGCCGTGGCCACCCGATGCCGACCGTCTGAACATGGAAGCGCAGCGCGAAGATCCAAGTTCAATGCTGCACCTGTATCGACGCATGTTGTCGATCCGTAGCGCATCTATCGCCATGCAACATGGTTCGCTGGAGTTGCTCGACGAACTTCCGGACGGCGTCATCGGGTATCGCCGGACACTATCTAGTGACGTTCGCATCATCGTCATAAACTTCACTTCTGACATAAAGACAGTTGGACATCTTGGGTGTCAATCGACTCGGATTGAAATCTCGTCGTCGCTTGGCCGCCGTGCAGGCGAACCTTTCGATCAGCACCTTTACGCCGATGAAGCGTTGGTGTTGATTCCTCACTAGACGCATGTTTTGTTCCCGATGCGGCGAATCGGGCACAAACGATGCAGAGTGTCTGCTACGTCAGTGGCATCCGCGATCGGGTCTCGATGACCAATTCCCCTTGACCAGCAAAGGCCAAAGCGGCTTCACCGTCGATGAGTCGGGCAATTGGCTCACCAACCAATTCGGATCGCCATCCAACCGAAAGACGAGCATCCGGATCTTGCCGAAGCAGAGCTTCGATGTCGTTTCGCGTACCGAGCAAAGTTGGGTCAATTTCGAGGTTGCGACCCAACTGGCTTACCCATGCCGACACCAGCGCAACCGCAGGTCGCAAATCGCGGTCAATCTCTTTCGACTCGGTCCGCTCGACTGCCTCGGCAACGTGGCTCATTCCTTCGGCGACAACCGCGAGTACCGCTTCAGCTTGACCGGACCGGAGGTGACGATCATCGAGACCACGAACCTTGCGAAGCTCGCCAACGGTGGTCGGCTGACGCTGTGCGATGCCAACGATCGCTAAGTCCGGCATGATGAATCGAACCGGTTGGTCGATCTCAGCAGCACGCTCTTGCCGCCATGCCGCGAGCGATTGGGCGACTCTCCGAGGAGCGCCACGTAACGGGCGTATCTCCTTGAGCTTTCGCCAGGCTTGGTCGGGATCAAGGGCTCCACGCTGGCGAACCCGAGTGCGTTCACATTCGTCAAGCGCCCAGTCGAGACGGCCCCGCTCGGTCAAGTCGGTGACAAGAATGTCGTATACGTCAAGCAGTCGATCAACGTCGCCAGCGGCATACACGAGTTGTGCATCCTGCAACGGGCGTGCCAACCAATCAGTGAGTCGATCGCCCTTGTTTACCTTGAGGCCAAGGACTCGCTCATAAAGGCTGCCGAGTGACGGCATCGACATACCGATGAAACCGGCAGCGATTTGCGTATCGAACAGTCGCCTGGGAACAACGCCACACGTGAGTTCCAAAATCTCAAGGTCTTGATCGCAAGCATGAAAAACCGCAACGCTGTCACCGGCGAGAATCTCAGCGAATCCTGAGATATCGACTGCCAACGGATCAATTAACGCCAGTCCGCCGTTCCAAGCGATCTGAACCAAACCGAGTTTCGGATAAAACGTCTTCTCGCGATGAAACTCAGTATCTACCGCGTAGGCAGGTTCATCACGCAGGGCCGCCAAAACTTCGGCGAATTCGGCATCGGTGTTTACGAGTTGATAACTCACCGAGGCGAACCGGGCTCACGCCCGACTGCGACGTCGTGCCCACCCGAAATCCAACCCAACGTTCCACCGGCAATGTTGACTGCATCGACATTCTGGGCAATCAGCCATTCGACAGCATTTGCGCTGCGGCCTCCGCTGCGGCAAATGACGTAAAATGTTTCGTCTGCGGGACATTCGTCAACCCGAGATTCGATCTCACCGAGCGGAATGAGGACTGCGCCCGGCACATGTGCGTCGTCATATTCTGCTGGTTCTCGCACATCAATCACTACCGCTCCCTCCCGCCAAAGCGATTCCAGTGTGTCGATGTCGATTTCGGGGATGGTCACTTGGATCCCTCCTGGGATGCTTTTGGACGATCGTACCGGTTCAAATCCTGTGGGTTGTCAACATCGACGAGGCGTTCAATCGAAAGACCATCCACATCAATGACATTCAAGCCACTTTGCTCAAGTGCGTGACGCGGCGCTCGAACCCCCGCGGCAAAATTCGTCTCGAGCGCCCCACGACTCGTTTGGCGGTAAGCCGCGGTGAGAACCTGTCGACGACCACCAACGAATGCTGCGGCAACATGAGCGTCGGGATCGCCTAGCAAGCTTGTCGAGATCGCGGAAACGGTCGCGCCGTCAATTGCTGGCATGTCGCAAGCCAGAACCATGATGTTGTCACTCTTACTTGCGCGCAAGGCCGTGATGATTGCTCCCAGCGGGCCTTCGCCGGGAAACTGATCCTCCACGAATTCGAGTCCTAGGTCCCTTAATTTGGCATGGTCGCCACCAACGACAATGACACGCTCCATGCCGGCCGCCCGAAGCGCCTCACCGGCGATTTGCACAAGCGGACGTCCATCTAGACAAATGAACGCTTTGTCCCGGCCCATGCGGGTCGAGAACCCGCCCGCAAGGATGACACCGGTGAACTGCTCAGAAGGCTGAATCCCATCAGTCACCGACATTCGATAGCTGTTTCTGGCGACTGGCTCATGCACCGATCGTAGGGCCCTATCCCCGACCACCTACCGTGCTCGCACCGCAGACGACTGACAGTAAGGCAAATCGGCGCTGATAAGCCATTATTTCCGTTATAACCAGCAACAAATAGGTATTTCTCTGGCAAATACGTTTCCAGTAGCTTGTTGAGATGTCTTCATTTCGAATGAGTCAGGTCGCGGAACTTTTGGGGGTCAGCGCCGACACGGTCCGCCGGTGGTGTGACGAGGGAAAACTGGCGACAACGCGGACAGCCCAAGGGAAGCGAACTATTGATGGAGCCGATCTCGCCCGCTACCTCACATCACAGGCAAAAGCCTTCGAACCCGATTCAGTGATGTTGCAATCGGCGCGAAATCGTTTCACGGGAATCGTGATACGTGTCGAGCGGGACAAACTTACCGCAATTGTCGAAATCGCAGCTCCTCCGCATCGCGTTGTGTCGCTCATGACACGCGAAGCGGTCGACGACCTTGATCTGAAGCCGGGTGACTTGGCCACTGCGGTGATGAAGTCTACCAACGTGATCGTGGAGATTCCCGCGCCGTGATCGCTGCGAACCATTGTCGATTAACCCGATTTCGACCCAGGCAAAGAGTTGTCGTACTCGCGGTGGCTGGCCTGCTACTTCTTCCGATTGGATGTGCTGCTCGATCGTCAGATGACCAGCATTCGAATGGGACAGTCGGACAAGACGCGCCGGGAGCGATCATCGTGTCGACTGCGGCTTCGCTTGCACTGGCCTTTGGTGCAATCCGCGAAGCCTTTTTGGCTAGTCATCCCGGCGATGCCATTTCGCTGAACGTTGGATCCTCTGGTCAGCTAGCCCAACAACTCGAAAGCGGCGCGGCGGCAGACGTGGTCGCATTTGCTGACATCGAGACTATGAATCGTGTCGAACGACAGGGATTAATCCGCAGTCCGTTCGCAGTCTTCGCAACGACTCAGATGGCCCTCGCTACTAAGCCAACTAATCCCCTCGGAATCAAGAACCTAGATGATGTAGTGCGCGCTAGAAGCGTATCGCTGTGTGTCGACAGCGCTCCTTGTGGTCGCTACGCCGATGCCATCCTTGCGAGTGCCAAGGTATTCATTGATGAATCGCTCATCACCCGTGGTCTCGATGCTCGAGCGACAATTGGTGCGGTAGTCAACGGCGACGCCGATATCGCCATCGTGTACGAGCCTGACCTCATCGCGGCCGGCGACCGGGTACACGCGATGTCGATACCGTCCAATGTCAATCAAAAGGCGTCGTTCACCATCGCCTCATCTCAAACAACCCAACAGCAAACGTTGTCCGAGCAGTTCGTGTCATTCGTACAAGGACTCGACGGACAGTCAATCCTTCACGATTTCGGATTCAGTGGACCATGAAATCACATAAGCGGCGTCCACCGTTGACGATCATCTTGATTGCCGGGACAACAATCTGTTTCTTTGCCCTTCCGCTCATCGCATTGATTCAACGAGGATCATGGCATTCATTTGGTAGCCAGATTGCTACGCCACAAGCATGGAACGCTCTTCGACTTTCTTTAGCGTGTTCCATGGCCGCAGCAACGATTTCGGTACTATTTGGCTTGCCGTTGGCCTGGATGCTGGCTCGGATCGAGTTTCCCGGTCGCAGCGTCGTGCGAGCACTGGTACTTCTGCCACTGGTGCTCCCGCCGGTAGTCGGCGGTGTTGCATTACTCGCGGCATTTAGCCGACATGGACTTCTCGGTGCACCGATGTATCGGTGGTTTGGAATGCAACTGACCTACACGACGGCAGGAGCAATTCTCGCTGAGACCTTCGTCGCGTTACCGTTCTTTGTCATCACTGTTGAGGCCGCATTGCGCCTTATGGATACCCGGTACGAGGACGTAGCCGCCACGCTCGGTGCGAGTCGCTGGGTGATTTTTCGTCGAGTAACGCTTCCGATGATCGCCCCCGCGTTAGTCGCCGGAACCGTGTTGGCGTGGGCGCGAGCATTGGGCGAATTCGGCGCCACCCTTACCTTTGCCGGCAACATCATCGGCAAGACCCAAACCCTGCCGTTGGCCATCTATCAGACGCTCGATACAGACCCTGATACAGCAATCGCGCTGAGTCTCGTGCTGCTTGCGATCTCGATGGTGGTCCTTATTGCACTACGCGAGCAATGGTTGCAGCGACTGTGACCACAAGCGGAATGTTCAATCTCACCATCGGAACGTTTCGCCTCGCTATCGACATTGCTATAGGCCGTGGTCAAGTCGTGGCTGTGCTCGGACCAAACGGCGCTGGCAAGACGACGATGCTGCGCGCATTCGCGGGCCTTCAACCCATCGACGAAGGCTCGATCATCGTCGGTGGCCAGGTGATGGATGCTCCCGCAACCCACCAATTCATTGAGCCTGAACAGCGATCGGTTGCGATGGTGTTCCAAGAAGACCTGCTATTCACGCACCTCAGTGTCAGTGACAACATTGCCTTTGGACTGCGATGCCAAGGGTTAGATTCCAGGGCAGCGACGGTGCGTGCCAACTCGTGGCTTACACAATTCGACTTGGTCGAATTCGGTCGCGCAAAACCAGCGCAATTGTCGGGAGGCCAAGCGCGTCGAGTCTCTTTGGCACGAGCGCTTGCTACCGAGCCCCAACTGGTATTGCTTGACGAGCCATTCTCGGCATTGGATGCCGCTGCGAGAATTTCGGTTCGCCGAGACCTAAGGCGATACCTGCGTCGCCAGGAAACGACAACGATCTTGGTTACTCATGACCCCATCGACGCCATTGCCCTCGCCGACTCTGTTGCAATCGTCGAAAGCGGCACCATTTCGCAATTCGGTTCGCTCTCCGAGGTGACCAGCCGACCGCGAACCGATTATGTATCTGACTTGCTCGGTACCAATTTACTCCGCGGCGTGTCGAGTCAATCTCGCGTGAAGCTGTCGGCATACCGTGGCGAAATAGCGACTTCGACTGTTGCATCGGGCCCCGTATTCGTGCGCATCCACCCGCATTCAGTATCGCTTCATCGCGAAATGCCGACTGGGAGTGCGCGAAACATCTGGGCAGTTCGGATCGTCGGTTTCGACTTTTTGGGCGACCGGGTTCGTGTGCGCCTTAAAGGTGATCTTTCAATTATCGCCGAAATCACGACATCGTCTCTGACTGACTTGCACCTCGCTGAAGGTGACGAGGTGTGGGCAGCAGTCAAAACAACCGAGATCGAGGTCTACGACGACTAGCGAGCGGTCAACCGACCATGTCAACTAGTCACAGAGCGCTGTCTCTACTCGGCGCATCCGCGCTTCACCGCATACTTCGTGACTCGCTTCACCTATCCGCGGGCGGCCAATTCGGATCGAGTTGCTGCAGGAAGACTGCGCAGCGTTCTTCTTCATCGGCCTCACCGATAGCCGCCGCCGCGCCTCGCATCCCATCGAGCGCCCGCAGGAAACCGCGATTTGCCTCATGGTTCCAACGGACGTAACCGCTCCCCCGCCATCCATTTTGACGAAGTCGATCAAGGCCTCGGTGGTATCCGACGCGAAACGCCGCATAGGCCTCAACCTGATCGCGGCCAAGCTCACCTAGCCGGGCCCAACCATCCAAAAAACGGGGGAATCTCGCAACGACTGCTGACACCGCGTCGCGTTGCTCGCTCGCGGGCAACGCAAGCGCGTCCGCTAATCCCGCAAGTGCCGCTGAAGGCTCAGGGTCGAGAATTGTCTCAGGCGGGCCTGACGAAGTTAGGTGTACTGGTCGTTGATCGGACATGTGATGACTCTAGGCGCAGCGGGGACCACGGCCGGCTACGAGCGAGTTCAACTGCTGGCCAACACAACGTCACGAACAAATGATGCGAATTGCTCAGCATGGGTGTGCTGAGCGGCATGGCCAGCTCCGTCGATGACCACGAGACGACCATGAGGAGCTTCCGTCGCAAGGGTTTGTGCTGCTCGTCGGTGATGTTCGAGTGAGGTAGTCCCCGATGCCGCAATGACAGGATGTGACAAGGTCGTCGCTGTGTAAGGTGCTTGGCCACGTATCGACACCAAGTCACCGATGAGCGCTGGGCCTTCCGCTCGCCGATCCGCTCGCGTCCGTTCGGGCAATCTTTCCCAGGTTTCGTCGCCGACCATTCGCCGTAAAAAGGCCTCGGCTGCATCCCCAGCATTCGATTGTTTCTGCAACGAAACTGCTTGCGCTCCTGCTGAAGTAGGGGGCCACCATTGCTTCCATGGCATTGGGGCTTCAAATGCACCGACCGCTGGGAACAGTTCAGGATATTGCTCCGCTGCCGTGAGCGCGATCACTCCGCCGAGACTGTGCCCAATAGCGATCGTTGGGGTGGTGCCAATGATTGCGACGAGGTCGGCAACCTGATCGTCAATCGAATCCACCACGCCCTCATCAATCGAGCGGCCGTATCCTCGGCGGTCGTAACGAATGATCTCGAAATCGGAGAGGCGACGCACTACTTTCAGGAACGTGGCGGCGCGGTCGATTGCTCCGTGCACAAGCACGATTCTCGTCGAACCGGCCGCTGCCGTGTCGTGAACGCGAGCATGGTGTTGATAGACCGCAAGGCCGTTGACCCGGTGGTCAACAACACCCGTACTCATGGCACCCGCATCAGTCGCAATGTGTCTGCGGCTCGCCCTTGGTATTCAGGTGACCCCGTCAGCACTGCGACCAAGTCACCACGTCGCACCTCGCTACGCGTGCGTGCCAAATCGAGCGCGTTCGCCACCATGTGCTCAGTTGAATCAGCGTCGATGAAGTAGGCATTCGCGCCCCAACTCAAACTGAGTTGGCGAACCGTTCTCGGATCGGGGCTAAAGGCAAGTATGCGCGCCTCGGGCCGAAATCGTGCGATGGATCGAACTGTGAAACCAGTATTGGTCAAGCAGATGATTGCGTTCGCATTGGTCTCAAGTGCGGCGCGCCAAGCGGCCATGCTCATCGCGTCGGTGATGGCATCATCAGAATCAGTCACCGAAGTCATGTGGGTCTCGGAAAGACTCCCCGCCCACCCGTCGTAGTCAAACAATTGGTCGGCGCGTTCAGCAATCCTCGACATTGTTGCAATCGCGTTCACCGGATCGTGACCGATTGCAGTCTCACCCGACAGCATGAGCGCCGACGAACCATCAAAAACGGCATTCGCAACATCCGATGCCTCCGCACGGGTCGGCGTTGGAGCGTGGATCATCGATTCAAGCATCTGTGTCGCCGTAATCGTTGGACGGCCAAGGGCAATGCATCTCTGAATGATCTGTTTTTGCAGATGAGGCAATTCCTCAATCGGGAACTCCATTCCGAGATCACCGCGGGCCACCATCACTGCTCCAGATGCTTCGATGATGCCTTCAAGATTTTCCACGGCCGCACGCGTCTCGACTTTGGCGATCACCAGAGGGCCTCCGGGATGCGGCTCAACACCAACCCGCCGAACGTCATGGGCCGACCGAACAAATGACACTGCGACCATGTCCACGCCCTCTTCGATGAATGCATCAAGCATCACGAGGTCCTGAGGGGTTGGTGTTGGAGTACGCAGGCGGTCCGAAGGGATGTGAACGCCCGGTCTTCCGGCCAAACCTCCACCATGGATCACCCGCACTTGAAGCGAGTCACCAGAATTGCCGGTGACTTCGACCACAACACCGCCGTCGCCGAATCCAAGGGTGTCGCCCAGGTGGACGTCGGCTGCGAGTTCGTCATAGCCAACGTGAATACGTTTCGCGGTGCTCTCGCCGTCGCCAGCAACCATCTCAATGACGGCTCCTTCCTCCAAGTCGATTCCCGCTTCAGGGAACCGACCTGCGCGCACTTTTGGGCCCGGAAGATCAACCAGGATACCCACCTCGCGATCCAATGCCTTTGCTGCCGCACGCACTCGCCGGAACCGCTCAACGGTCACATCGAGGCCATCGTGAGCGAGTGCGATACGGGCAACGTCCAAGCCAGCTGCGATCATTTGCTTCAGCCGAGCCTCAGATTCTGAAGCTGGTCCAATGGTGGCAACAATTTTGGTCCGACGAGCCATGCCTAACAACGTACCCGTCGCCATCACCTAGGAGTTTGCAGCACTTAAGAGCGTGGAACGTCCTTCCATGCCAGCGCTTTGTCGACCCGTATGTCGCCGGGCAGTCCCAACACGCGCTCGCCAAGAATATTCTTCATGACTTCGGTGGTTCCGCCTTCAATTGAATTCGCCCGCATTCTGAGAAATCCCTTTTGTTCACAGTCCCATGACATGCTTGCAGTAGGACGAACCATTTCGTAACTCGTATACAACATCCCCTCGGCACCAAGAAGATCAACGACGAAGTTCGTCACCTTTTTATTGTGTTCCGCAGCCAAGATCTTGCTCACTGACCCCTCAGGACCTGGGGTTCCAATCCGCCGAAGCTGTGATGCGCGAATATTTGTTAGTCGCAGGACTTCGGCCTCAATCCACAATGCAATGAGCTCGTCTCGCTGTACACGGGTCGTCGTCTGCTTGGCACGCCACACACGCAGGGCTTCGCGAATTATTCCGCCTTCTCTCGGTGGAATCGCTCCTCCGATTGAGACTCGCTCATTCATCAGGGTGGTGAGTGCTACGCCCCAACCTTCTCCCACATCACCAAGTCGTTCCGAATCAGGAATTCGGACGTCGGTCATGAACACCTCGTTGAACTCCGCTTCACCGGTCATCTGCCGGAGTGGTCGGACCTCAACACCTGGCGCGTGCATGTCAATCACGAAATAGGTCATGCCCTTGTGCTTGGGCAAATTCGGATCACTACGGGCGATCACCATTCCCCAACGCGCAAGGTGGGCAAGGGTCGTCCAAACTTTCTGTCCATTCAAAACCCATTCATCGCCATCACGTAATGCAGTCGTCGCAAGCGATGCAACATCAGAACCGGCACCAGGTTCGCTGAACATCTGGCACCACACTTCTTCTCCGGTAAAGAGCGGTCGTAAATAACGCTCCTGTTGTGCGATTGATCCGTGAGCGACGATGGTTGGTGCACCCATCCCATAGCCGATGGGATTTCGGGCTCCAGCGTGCGGAGCACTCGCCGCGCCAAGTAGTTCACTCACCATTTTCTGAAGGCCAGGCGCTATGCCAAGTCCCCCGTGACCGTCAGGAAAATGCACCCATGCTAAGCCGGCGTCAAATTGTGCGCCCAAAAAGTCGCGTGGTCGCATCGAGGTTGGATCATTTGCTGCCAGCAGCGATGCACACCGCTCCCGAACCAGTTCTTCATCATTCATGGATCAACTCCCGTTACCTCAGCTCGTGCCCAACAGCTCACTCGCGCCGGTGGGGTCGCGGTCAATGCTTCCATAAGGCGCTGACTATCAAATCCATCGAGGTGAGTGAGCGCTTCAGCCAAGCCGCTGGTCTGCAGTTGCGAGAGCGGCACCAAGCACCCTCGCTCCGCGTCGCCGGAGACGATGATCACTCCGCCATACGCTGCGTGCGGGCCTGATTTAGTGGTCAGGACTTCGACTTCGTTCACCTCGGCCCATTCCACGATCTCGAGTCGGCCGTCGGCCAACATCCGGGTGATTCCGAACTCGTCGACCCGCAAGTCGACCGTCGCAGATCGCAGTTGGCTCCGGCGTTTCTGATTCCGCAGCACGGCGATGAGCACGAAAATCGGGCCAAGCATCACCAGTACCGCGATCCAAAGATTCACCTCCGAAGGCTAGTCCTTGATCGCTCAACAATTCGGGGAATCGATCCAGATTTCGAGCGCGCGACATTCCGCATCAAGTTGATGGCGAGTTGACGAGTCAAGGACATCACCAAGGTCGGCAAGTGCCCGTCGTGCTATGTCGAGTTGCACACGAAACTCATCTTTTTCATCGGCAATCACTTGAGCTCGAGCCTCGTCGCATGCAACGGCGAACTCCCGTGCGAGCGCGTGCTCCACTAGTGCGACCTCACCTTCAATTCGATCAGTGAAACGCCACGCCGCCACTACGGGGACAAGGATCATAAAAGCTTCACCGAGCACATGGAGCGCTGGCACCCGCCGACGAATTTGACCGGTAACGACCCAGAGCAGAAAGAATGACGGCAACATTGCCCGGTGAACATTTGAGACTCGCGCCCAATGTGAACTCAACAGCATTGCTGAACCGACCAAATATTGATTCCCCGCCAACGACGGGTCACCAGTTGCGGTTCGCTCCGGCGCGAACTGTGTAGCGCTGAGAACCAGTCCGACAAAATTGTTTACCGAAGCGATAACAAGGATGCGGCGCAACACTGCATCGTTCGGCGGCGTTCGCCAGACGACTCGAGCTAACGCAACATCAACAAGCGCAGTTCCGATCGCAATCGGCGGGGGCAAGCCTCGCCATGCCGGAACCACTGACGACACTTTCCAAAATGCCGAAAGCATCAGTCCCGCCGATGTCGGATACAGATTGGCGAGTAAAGGGGACGGTTCATTTACCAGCAGCAACGTGCTACCGAGATAGCGAAGCTCCGTCGAGCGCGTGTCAGTGAAAGCGACTCGTAAGGTTTGATCTGCTCCGTCAACCGCTTGCGCATTCGCTAGGTCGAGAAAACGTTCGATACGAGCCGTATCAGTTGCGCCGATCCACAATCGCTGCGCATCAAGCGGTTCAATTCGAATGGACTTCACTACCGATCGAAGCGTTGCTCCATCGGACTCCGACATCACCTCGACCGGACGTTGCGCTTGGCGCTGGGCCGCATCCCATGCTGCGGCGCTTCCAAACGACCCCAAGGCGAAGAGCGTCTTTTTGAAGTCGTGGCCAACTGTCGAGGAGGTCACCAAATTCGTCAGTTCCTCGATTCGCTCCTGGGCGATTTGGCTTGACGTTCGATCCCACCAGCGTTCCCTCGCATGGCCCTGCAACCGCGCTCGTTGACGAGCACCAAGCCCTGCAAGGAGAGCGCCACATAGACCTGGAATCAGCAAGCTGAGACGATCACGTGCCGAGATACGCCCTACCTGTCGGCCCATTCGGACAACGGCGACGGGCACAAGAACCGGAATCGCTACTCGCGCCAATTTCCGAATGGCATCTCGGAAATCATCGGGTGGCCAGTGCTCCCTATCGTCATAGACCGGCATTGTTTGGGTGCCAGAGAGCACCCGGTGAGCAGTCTCAGCCGCGGTCGGGGTAATCACCGCAGTCGATGCTTGGAGAACAGTTTGAAGACCAGGTGGACCCCACTGACACCACATCGCTATGTCGGCCGCATCTAACACTGGCTGCCACCACCGAGGGCGGTAGCTTGGGTCCCGCAAACGCATCGTCAAGAACACATCGCTGGCTATCGACGCGCTCCCTAAGATCAGGGCCGTTCGGTAGCGACCCTCGCGGAGTGAGCGCACAATCAGCGAGCCATGACTCAGGATGCGCAGTGCTCCGGTGAATGTCACACGATTCGACGCGAGAGAGAATGTCGACCCATGAATCGTTGTGTTTTGATGTTTGCCGTTCTTGGTATCGATCACATCAATCGGTACGGAAGTCCCGCAACCTTTCGAATCACTTCGATTGCGACCCGATAGCCATCGGCACTGCCGAGGCCCAAAAGTGGAAGGACGTTGCGGCTTGTCCACATTTGGGCGCCTTTATCGAACGGAGCGCGAGGCATCCAAATCTGATTCCACGAACGCGCGTGCTCACGCATCCGCTGGTGCGCGTCAGCAACACGCGCTCCTCGCGGAAGCGCTGGATGCAAGTTCGCCCAATCGTCGAGCGTTGGCAATTCCACCTGCCATGTCGATCCAAGGGAATTGCGAACGATCCGGTCAAGATTCGCCATCAGCGAGTCCAAGGTGACAAAACTGGCGAAGCTTCCAGCCTGCCTAAGCGGAATGTTCACCTCGGGTCGGGCCATGATCGTCGAGTAGACAACGATGCGCGGCCGAGCATCGTTGGGAATCAATTCCAATCCTTCCAAGATATCGAGAGACGCAAGTCGTGATTGGGTTCGATCGCCTTGTTGTCGATCAAGATCGATCGCGTCAAGAAATACCAGGTCGAATGGGCGTATCCGTCGTGAATCGATTGCTATGCCGGTCGCTTCTGTATGGCCCATGTAAATCGAGCCCAAACCCTCTTGCTCAAGCATCCGAGCGAGGCTCGGACCGAGCGAGCCGCGGTCGTCAATGATGAGGGCTCGCGTTTCCATTCATGCACCCTGTCAGAAATTGCTCAGGAGCGCTTCCTAGACGCGTAACCGTGAGAGCAACAATCGGGAACACGTCGTTGCATTGCTGCACAGTGCGAGCTAATCAACACCAATTGGGGAGGCGAAAGTTGCGACAATTCACCGCCCAGATCGCGCGCCCTGTGCCGATTAAATCTCGTTTTTCGCGTGTATTCGTTTAGTTCTGACCGCAAAGGTTTCTGATGACGGTAAGTAGAAACCTGTCGAACTTCGCCGGCAATAGTCAACCTGGTTTTAGTGGCGACGGCGCTGGCGCTGAACTGGCATCTTTATCCGAGCCCGCCGGCATCGCGATTGACCAATTCGGCTCGCTCGTAATCGCCGACAGTCTCAACCACCGGCTACGCCGCGTGTCAGTGGATGGAGTCATCATAACGATTGCCGGTACCGGCACCATTGGGTTTTCAGGCGACGGCGGACCGGCCAGATTTGCAGCTCTCGCCTATCCGACCGGCGTCGCTATTGATGCTCTCGGCTGTATTTTTATCGCCGATACCGCAAACAATCGGGTCCGAATGATTGATCTCGACGGGACCATCTCGACCGTCGCTGGAGACGGAGCAAGTGGCCTAGCCGGTGACGGCGACTTGGCTGTTTCGGCTCGACTTGCGCAACCGACCGGAGTCGCTCTCGATGGGCCGGGAAACCTCTATATCGCCGACAGCAAGAACCATCGAATCCGAAAGGTTTCGAAACACAACGGCAGTATTTCGACCTATGCCGGTACCACTTTCGGACGCTCAGGCGACGGCGGTCCGGCCACCCGCTGCCAATTGTTCAATCCACAAGGAATCGCTGTGGACTGGTCGGGAAACCTATTCATTGCCGACACCAATAACCATCAGGTACGGCGTGTGCTTGCCCGAAGAGGAACGATCTCCACTGTCGCCGGATCTGGAGTAGCGGGATTTTCTGGGGATGGTGGTTATGCCCGCAGCGCTGAACTCCATTGTCCGTTTAGTGTTGCAATCGATGCGCCAGGAAATCTCTATATCGCTGATACCGATAACCAGCGTGTGCGCCGTGTCCTCGCAATGGGCGAACGCATCTCGACCGTCGCCGGGAATCGACAACCAGGATCGTCCTCAATCGGTCTGGCGCCACTGGGCGGCGCTTTGAGTAACCCCTACGGCGTTGCAATTGATGAATCGGGCCACCTTTACATTTCTGACACCCAAAACCACCGGGTAACTCGTCAGACATCGTTAGTCCCCTCGTCGACACGACGAGACATATCGCCGCTGTATTCTCGACCTCGGGCTGAGTGGCCAACACAGGATTGGCCCGAATGAGCCAGCACGAGCCGCTGAGGATTGATCGGCCTCGTTCACGGGTGCTCGCTAATTGAGACGCGCTCGGCAACGTTCGGCCGCATGGGCCCATTCGTCCCCCAACGCGCCACCAGCCAGTGATGCAGCCACGGCATAGGAAGTAGCGGCTTCGTCGAACCGACCCACGGACTTTTGCAGTGACGCAAGGTCTGCATGATCTTCTGGCGTTGAATCCGGAAGGAGGGATGCCAACTTCAATACCCACAGCATTCCGGCGCTGTCCCCGCAGGCGAGATACGAGCGACGGAGGTTTCCCAGCATGCGAGCAACTATGAGATCAGGTCCAACAGCATCGAGATAGCTAGAATCAAACTCGACATCAGCGCCATGAAGTCGGTGGAACATATCGATACATCGCACTTTGTCAAGTGTGACACCGCCGCCGAATGCATCGAAAAAGACCGCATCGTCATCAACCGACCGGACCAAAAAATGTCCGGGCATCCCGATACCGGTCAATGCAACGCCGAGACGCTCACCAATCACGATCGCCAATACCGACAAAGTGATTGGCATCCCTCGTCGACGCGTAACCACTTGGTCTAGGCACGAATTGCGAGGGTCGTAATAGTTTACGACATCGCCAGCAATACCAAGTTCACCAAAGAGTCGAAGCGAGAGCGCATCAAGGGTCGGCGCAGCACAATCGGCCGCGAGATCATCAAGGCGACCCAGTTCGACTTCAAGGTTCAGAGCGGGTCGGGCATGAGCCGCGATAAGCAGCGCCGCCTCGTCGAGCGGTATCTGCTCAGGTGGGCGCGAAACCAACTCGGCAAAACGATCCGTCAATTCCACTCGACCCACGCTAGCGGCCGCGCGATGAACTACCGTCGCCCGTCAGTTCGCTAGAAACTCAAGCATTCGAGCATTCAAGGAGGACCCCACTCATGTTTCCCGGCTCATTTGCTGAGATAACCCCCGACAAGCCTGCTGTGATTATGGGCGAAACCGGCGAGGTCATCACCTATCGACAGCTCGATGACGAGGCAAACCAATTGTCGCAATTGTTTCGGGCCGCCGGCCTGCAACCTGGTGACCATGTCGCGTTTTGCCTCGAAAATCACGCTCATTTCATGGCAGTTGCGTGGGGCGCTCATTACGCTGGTTTGTATTACACGGCGATGAGCTCGCGACTCACGATCGAAGAAACCGAATACATCATCAATGACTGCGGCGCACGGGCGTTTATTACGTCGGCGTACAAAGCCGAAGTGGCAAGCGAGCTCATTGGCCGCTTGCCCCATGTCGAAACGTTCTTGATGTTGGATACGACGATCAATGGGTACGAAAGTTATGAAGCCGCGATTGAGCGCTACTCGACCGATCCGCTTCCCAGCCGCCTCGCAGGTCGAGACATGCTGTACAGCTCAGGAACAACCGGCCGCCCAAAGGGCATCAAGACCTCTGCTCCAGCTGACCCTGTCGAAACGAACACCGCTGTCACCGGCCTCGCCCAATTTCTCTTCGGGTATGACGAAGACACCGTGTATCTATCAACCGCACCCCTGTATCACGCCGCTCCGTTGCGATGGACGATGTCGGTTCATCAAGTCGGTGGCACCGCAGTCGTGATGGAACATTTCGCACCAGAGTTCGCGCTTCAACTCATCGAGCGCTACCGGGTCACCGTCAGCCAATGGGTTCCGACCATGTTCATACGGATGTTGAAGTTGCCCGACGAAACCCGAGAGCGTTACGACCTTTCGAGTCTCAAGGATGCCGTGCACGCCGCCGCGCCATGCCCAGTTGCCGTCAAGGAAGCGATGATTTCATGGTGGGGCCCGGTCATTCACGAGTATTACGCCGGCACTGAAGGTAACGGCTTCGTTTACTGCAATTCCGAGAGTTGGCTTGCCCATAAGGGCTCCGTCGGACAAGCCATCTCCGGACAGATTCACATCGTGAGCGACGACGGCGATGAAGTACGTGTTGGCGAGGCGGGGACAATCTATTTCAGCAACGGAGGAACATTCGAGTATCACAATGACCCGGTCAAGACTGCTGAATCCCGCGACCAACGCGGTTGGAGCACCCTCGGTGACATCGGACGCCTAGACGAAGACGGCTTCCTGTACCTCACCGATCGAAAGTCCTACATGATCATTTCCGGTGGGGTGAATGTGTATCCCCAAGAGGCTGAAAATATTCTCGCCATGCACCCGAAAGTGCACGACGTCGCAGTCATTGGTGTCCCCAACTCCGATTTCGGAGAAGAGGTCAAAGGCGTTGTGCAACCTGTCGACATGGCAGATGCGGGGCCTGAACTCGAACGTGAATTGATTGACTACTGTCGGCAACACCTTGCCGACATCAAGTGTCCCCGCAGTATCGACTTCGATGCCGAACTTCCGCGTCACCCAACTGGGAAACTCTACAAACGACTGGTGCGAGACCGATATTGGGTTGGGCACGAATCGAAACTCGTGTAACTGAGGCGACTATGAATCCAATCTCTCGTCCCGGTGGGGGCTTCGCTTTTCTCGACCATGAGGGTCCGATCGCATTTGCTCACCGAGGTGGCGCCGGCGACTGGCCCGAGAACACCATGCCCGCTTTCGCCGGCGCCGTCGCGCTCGGTTACCGCTATGTAGAGACCGATGTGCATGTCACCTCAGATGGCGTGTTGTGCGCGTTTCATGACGAACGTCTCGATCGTGTCACCGACCATCGAGGCCTGATACGCGAACTCACGTGGGCTGAAGTCAGCAAAGCTCGAGTGGATGGAAAGGAATCGATCCCCCGACTCGACGATCTTCTCGAAACATGGCCCGATCTCATGGTGAATATCGATCCCAAACATGATTCGGCCGTCGACGCGCTCGCCACCACGTTGCAGCAAGCGAACGCAGTCGAACGAGTTTGCATTGGTTCATTTTCGGACCGACGGATTCGTCGCCTTCAGCAATTACTCGGACCAATGTTGTGCACGTCGTTAGGACCAAAGGGCGTCGCACGGCTTCGAGCAGCGAGTGTTGGGGTCCCAAGCGGTTCGTTTGGTTCGGGCTGCGTTCAGGTTCCTCCGAGTCAAGGCCCGATTCCCATTGTCGATGCCCGTTTCGTCGCCGCGGCCCATGCCCGATCGCTACCAGTACATGTGTGGACGATTGATGAACCAGAAGAGATGAACCGGCTACTGGACTTAGGCGTCGACGGGATCATGACTGACCGACCATCGGTACTCAAAGCGGTGCTTGCCGCCCGGGATCAGTGGAACCCGTAGCTACCACCACTGATTCTGACGAGAACGCCACGTTCAGAATGGCCACGCTTGCGCCGGGTCGTGACCAAGTTTGATGGCAATCCCCCGCATTTTTGCGCTGATGAGCGCTTTGAACATCACGTTTCGAACAAACCATGGCAGTTGAGCGAGCTGCATCATGGAACTCGAGAACCGCTCGCCCAAGCTAAGTCGCTGGCGGCGATAGCAAGTCATTGATTGAGCTCGGCCGACATAGATCCACTCCGCCGAGAACATCAAGGACGCAAGGATAGCGCCTGTTACGCCAATCGAACTGAATGAATCGTGGATCAGTAGAGTTCCGGCCGGACGAACCCTGGCACCCCATTGCTCAATGTCTTGTCGCGCCGGGGCATAGCGGTGCGCTCCATCGATATAGAGCAAGTCAACTTCGCCTTCGAAACCCGCGAGCGCTTCTTGTGACCAACTCCGGACATACTTCACTCGCGCGGCGACACCAGCACGAGCGAGGTTCTCCTGAAACACGCGACTATCCCGCTCGGCCTCGGATTCCTTACCTTTGATTTCCTGAGGGCCACGGTCGGTTCCGGCATGGGGATCAATTGCCGTGACCGTGCCGCCATCGCGGATGGCACTCGCGAGCACAATCGTCGATCGCCCTTGATAACTGCCGATCTCGACAATCTTTGCGCCAGGCTCAAGCGCTCGTGCGGAATCCCAAAGCAAACGTGCTTGATCAGTGGTCATCCATCCATCAACGTTGGAAACTGAGGAAAAAACTTCCTCAAAAGTACGTTCGCCATCCATTGGTAGCGGTGGCTCTGCGGGAAGTGACGAAACGTCAGCAGATGGTGTTTCCGACGACACGTCTACTTGCCACCTTTCAACCGAGGAACGAAGCGATGATCTTAGTGCGACCGGTGCAATAAACTGAGGAACCTGCGCTATGACAACAACCGACGAGACAACTCACTGGCTTGCGTCTCACGTCGATACAGAAAGCCACATAGTCCATCAGCGAGACCACCATGCGTTTCGACGCGCCGCTCAACGATGTTTGGCCGCACTCATCGTTACGATGGCTTGTCTGCCAATGGTCCCTCGACCTGCGGTTGCCGAGGCAAGCGGCAGTGAAGTAATCGGCGCGTCAACGACCATCGATCCAAGTGTCGATCGCACTGTCGATCCACCTGCGGAGTCGCCGGCGACCACGTCAACCACCATGCCCGATCAATCCACCGACTCAACCATGCCTGAGGAACCCCCGCCGATCGTCGACCCTCGGTTATCTCCGGAACTGGCATCGGTGTCGATCGACTCACCCTCGCTGCTGCGCACTACCGAGGACTACCACTCGACGTGGCGCCATCGACTCGATGCCCAAAACCGACAAAGCGCCGCCGAAACAAATCTGGGAGTGCTGGCCTCGGCGCAACTGCGGCTTCGCAATGAGGTCACCGAATCGCAGCGTCGCCATGACAAATCGGTAACACGACTCGCTTTCAAACGCCAAGCGGCAAGCAGTTCGGCAGTCGCGAGCTTTGTCCATGGCTCTCGCGGCCATGTCGACGAGATCGAGTTGGATCCGTTGGTTGCAATCCGCGCTGAAACCGCGGCGACGATGATCGCGTCGGTCAACGAAGCCCACCACCACGACATCGACGCCTACCTACAAATCATCGACCAAACTCAAGCACTCATCGATGCTGACAACGCCACGCTGATCGAGGTCGGTACCAGAATCGCTGACGAGACAGCCAGGCGAGGCCAAGCACGTGACGAGGTTGCGCAGTCGGAAATTGCAGTTGTGCAAACTCGACAAAGTGTTGCCGACGCGCGCATGACCGCCATCGTCACCGGTACCGACCTTTCTCTTGTAGCGCTCGATGCCTACGTTCGGGCTGCCCACACCACCCAGGTTTTCAACTCGGCGTGTCAGCTTCGGTGGTCGGCGATTGCTGGAGTTGGCCGCGTCGAGACACTCCACGGAAGATACGGAGGAGGACCAATCGATGCCAATGGCCTTGCGAATCCTCCAATTGTTGGAATTGCCCTTGACGGCACCCATAATACCGCCGCGTTGCCCGACACTGACGGAGGCGCCATCGATACCGATTCGGTCTGGGATCGCGCAGTCGGACCAATGGCATTCATTCCCTCATCCTGGCGAGCGTATGGCAAAGACGGAAACGGCGATGGCCGAAGAGACGTCGAGAACATTTACGACGCTGCGCTTGCGACCGCTGGTCTTCTCTGCCGGTCGGGTCCACTTGATTCCGACGGCGCACTTCGCTCGGCCTACTTTGGCTACAACCAGTCACTTGCCTATGTTGACCAAGTCCTCGGATTTACCCACACCTATGACAAATTCGAGATTCCGCCGTTGATGCCGAGTCGGTGACAGCATCTTGATCGCGTTCATCAACAGCGAGCGGGTGAGCGATCCATCGCGAATGATTGACACACCGTCGAGACCGGCCTAGTTTCGCACCACTGTGGCAGCAGTCACATCACATCAGGCAGTTCGCGATTTGGCTGAGGCTAAATCGATCAATCGAATGGGGAATGCACTTGACAACCGGAAACTTGCGCCAACACCGCTATGCCATCGTGGGGATGGTTTGCGCAGTCGCCATTCTCGCCGCCGCATGCGGCAGTAAGAGCAACAGTTCGCAGGGCACAACCGATACCACTGGTGGACAAACCTCAATGACGCTCGCCGCTGAGGGTGCACCGCAGTACGGCGGGGCCTTCGTCATGGGTCTCGAAGCCGAATCAGATGGTTTCAACCCGACCTCAAATCGCTGGGCCATTTCCGGCACCGAAGTGGGCATGGCCGTTTTCGATCCGTTGGTTGCATTCGATGCCAACAAGATCGCCCAGCCCTACTTGGCTGAATCACTCACTCCTAATGCCGATTACACCGTCTGGGACATCAAGGTTCGGCCGAACGTCACCTTCCAAGATGGCACGCCGCTTGACGGCGCTGCGATCACCACCATGATGAAGGCCCACAAGGCATCGGCGCTCACCGGACCAGCCGTTGCACCGATTCAGACCATCGAAACGACTGGGCCGCTGACCTCGCGGATCACGATGTCATCCCCGTGGGTGGCGTTCCCGAGTTTGCTCACCAGCCAGGTCGGCATGGTCCCGGCTCCGTCGATGTTCGATGCCGACGGCAAAGCCACCGATGCGAGCTCGCGTAAACCAGTTGGCACTGGGCCATTCGCCTTCACCTCGTGGGAGCCAGACAAATCCTTCAAAGCAACCAAGTATGCAAAATACTGGCGAACCGGAATGCCCTATCTCGACTCGATCGAATTCCGACCGATTCCTGATGACTCGGCGCGAACCTCAGCATTGCGCACCAACGACATAAACATGATCCATACGTCGTCGTTCCAGCAGATTTCCTCATTACGTCAGCTCGCTAAAGACGGCAAGCTGCAACTGGTCGAGGACCTTGGTGAAAGCGAAGAAGGATTCCTGATCATCAACACTCAAGACCCCGCTCTCAGCGACGTCCGAGTGCGTCATGCCATGGCCTTGGCCGTTGATCGCAAGGCCTACCAAGCGGCAATCAATGCTGGAATCAGCGAAGATGCCACTGGCGTGTTCAAACCGTCGTCGAAGTGGTACGCCAAGACCGATTACCCCGACTACGACCCCGCCGCCGCCAAGGCTTTGGTAGCCGAGTACACCAAGGAAACCGGCAAGGTCCCGACCTTCGAAATTGGCACGACTCCGAACCCTGAGAACCAGCAGGCCGTGGCGTTGTTGCAGCAAAACTTCAATGACGTCGGCATGAAGACCACCATCAAGACGAGCGAGCAGTCTGCGTTCGTGGCCGATGGAGTGTTTGGTAAGTACCAGGTCAACCTCTGGCGTCAATTTGGTTCAGTCGACCCCGACACCGACGCGGTGTGGTGGTACGGATCAAACGCAAGTGGAGTCATCACCTTGAACATTGCCCGGAACATCGATCCCAAGATTGATGACGCCCTCAACCGGGGTCGCCAGTCAACCGACGAGGCGACTCGCAAGCAGGCTTATGCCGACTTGCAAACCCAAATGGCCAAGGATTTCCCCTACATCTGGCTCAACCATTCGTTGTGGGCCATTGCGGCCGGAAACAACGTGCGTGGCATCACCAACGGTGACCTCCCCGACGGACAGCCCTCGCTCCCCATCGGTGGCGCTGGCGATTTCGGCGGTGTGGTTCGATTCACCCAAACGTGGCTCACCAAGTAGGACGTTCCAAGATGTGAAGTAGTTGGGCGTGGGGTGGCCACCACATCGGTGGCCACCCCTGTCCATTTCAACAAAGTGCATTAACTTCACCTTGTTAGTGCCGCTCTCGGAAGGACCCAAGCCGCAATGCGGTTCGTGCGCAAGAAGCTTGTCTCGCTCTTTTTTGTCTTGCTCGCAGTAACTGCGGCATCGTTTTTCATGTTGCGTTTGCTTCCAGGCGACACGGCTCGAGTCGTGTGCGGAATCAGCTGTGACGAGGCGGGCTATAAGCAAACCAAGGCTGATCTCGGCCTGAATGATCCCGTGCCGGTGCAATATGCCAAGTGGCTCGGCAAGACCGCGACCGGCAACATGGGCGTTTCAGCCCGAAATCGCCAGCCCGTGTCCGAAGCCATCAGCGAGCGGCTGCCAGTTACCTTGGAGTTGCTGATTTATTCGCAACTCATTGCGTTGGGCGTAGCAATACCCCTCGGGCTTCTCGCCGCAGCGCGCGCTGGCGGCATTTTCGATCGCTCGTCAACGACGATTGCTTTCGGACTGCTTTCGATTCCGAGTTTTGTGGTGGCAATCGTGCTGATCTTGATTTTCGCCGTGAACTTAGGGTGGTTCCCATCGGTGGGCTACGTGAAATTTACCGATAATCCCGCTGAAAACATCCATGATCTGTTCTTGCCTGCGCTGACCTTGGCGGTCGCTGAGATGGCGGTTTACATGCGCTTGTTGCGCACCGACCTCATCTCGACGTTGCAGGAGGATTACATCACGATGGCCAAAGCCAAAGGGATCAAATCCAGTCGGGTCCTGCTTCGCCACGCGTTTCGGCCGTCCACGTTTTCTCTCGTCACCGTTGCTGGCCTGAACTTCGGGCGACTCATCGGCGGCGCATTCATCGTCGAAGTCATTTTTGCCCTGAATGGCATCGGCCGGTACATCGTCGATGGAATCCTCGGACGTGATTACATTCCCGTTCAAGGCGGCGTTGTGATCGTGGCCATCGCTTACGTGCTCATCAACTTCGCCATTGACATGCTGTATGCAGTCATCGACCCCAGGATCCGCCATGCCCGCTCCATCGTCTGATTTCCCCAAGGAAAGCCAGGCTCCAGGCTCGGATTATTTTCCGAGTTCGGACCTGCTCGAGTCTTCGAGCATGGCAACCGAGCTTGTCGGGCCCGGCGGTATCGCCGACGGTCATGTGCGCGAGCTCGAATCGTTGCATTTCCTTGATCCCGATCAAGTCAGTGCCGATGCAATCAAACGGCGACTTGGCCTCGGTTTTTGGCTCGCGGCGGGCTGGGTTGGTTTTATCAGCCTGTTAGCAGTTCTCGCCCCATATTTGCCCATCCAATCGCCGACAAAGGTTTCGAGTTGCATCAAGTGCCCTATTAGTGCGGCCCATTGGCTTGGTACTGACAGTCTTGGACGAGACGTCTTTTCTCGCATTGTGTGGGGCGCACGCGTGTCTCTCACCGTGGGATTGATTGCCATCACCTTTGGACTCATTCTTGGGGGACTCATCGGGCTCATCGCCGGTTTCTACAAAGGGCGCACCGAGAGTCTGCTGATGGGCGCAATGGACGTGCTGCTGGCGTTTCCCGCGCTGTTGCTTGCGTTGGCGATCATCACCTTCACCAACAACCGAACCATTTGGGTCGTGTCGATGGCTATCGGCATAGTTTCGATTGCGCCATCGGCGAGGCTTGTGCGGGCGAGCACCCTCATGTTTGGACAACGCGAATTCGTCCTCGCGTCACGAACTATGGGCGCGAGCAATAGACGAATAATCGCGCGCGAAATATTTCCGAATGTTGTTTTGCCGTTGCTGTCGTTTGCCATCATCGGCGTTGCGGTCGCCATCGTCGCCGAGGGCGGCTTGGCCTTCTTGGGACTTTCAGTCGCACCACCAACTCCGACATGGGGCGGCATGATCAATGAGGGACGAAACGTTCTCGAAACCGACCCCCAGATTGCGTTAATCCCGAGCGCGGTTCTGTTCATGACCGTGCTGATGTTGAACTTTGCCGGTGACCGGGTCCGTGAGTACTTCGACGTGAAAGAAGGTGGCTTGTGAGTCGCAAGGTCAAGGCCAACGTCGACTTCGCGCCCGCCGACCCGTCAGCCGAACTTCTCAAGGTCGTCGACCTCAAGACCCACTTCCGCACCGAGCGGGGAAATGTTCGCGCCGTGGACGGCGTATCACTCACCCTGGTCAAGGGAAGAACATTGGGCGTGGTGGGCGAATCCGGCTCGGGCAAAACCATCTTGTCCCGCTCAATTATGGGCCTGCTGCCGAGTCGCAATGTCATTCGCGACGGCCATGTGTTTTACGAAGGAACTGACATCATTGGATTTTCGCAAAACCAAATGCGAAGCGTTTGGGGCTCCGAAATGGCGATGGTCTTCCAAGACCCAATGACCTCGTTGAATCCCGTCATGAAAATTGGGCGCCAGATAACTGAGTCGCTTGTCCATCATTTGTCGATGGACAAAAGCGAAGCGACCGAAACCGCTCTCGCATTGCTGAAATCAGTCGGAATCCCTGAGCCCCAACAACGTCTCCAGGAGTATCCGCATCAGTTGTCGGGTGGCATGCGACAACGCGTGACCATTGCCATCGCCTTGGCCTGCGGACCAAAAATCTTGTTTGCCGATGAACCAACCACTGCTCTTGACGTCACGGTCCAGGCGCAGATACTCAACCTGCTGCAAAAACAACAGACCGACCGTCACATGGCAATGATCTTGGTTACCCACGATCTCGGGGTTGTCGCTGGGCGTACCGATGAGATCGCCGTCATGTACGCCGGAAAAATTGTTGAACAGGCTCCCACCAGCGTGTTGTTCGAAAAATTCAAGATGCCGTATACCGAAGCGCTGGTCAGTTCAATACCCAAACTTGCCAATGACAGCCACACCCGTCTCGCTATTATCCCTGGTCGGCCACCCGACCTCGTTAACCCGCCGCGTGGATGCAGTTTCGGACCGCGGTGCAGCTATGTGCAAGACAAGTGCCGACAAGAAGAGCCACCCCTTGTTGCCGCCGAGACCCCGGGTCATTTCTATCGCTGCTGGTTCCCCGTCGATACTCCCGAGGGCAAAGATGCGCTGGCGCGAAACCAGGTGAAGTTGACGACCAAAGCCGCCGCAATTCCAACTGCCGTAAATCCAACAGAACAAGCCGTTACTGCTGTGCCGGCCGAGGAGAACTGACATGGCCGGAAGCGGTACCGCACACCTGCGCGATGCGGGCGAATCGCTCCTTCGCGCTGAGAACCTCGTCGTAGAATTTCCTGTTGGATCAACTGGACTTGTCGTCAATGCCGTCACCGATGTCAGCATTGACGTCAAAGAGGGCGAGACGCTCGGTCTCGTTGGTGAATCCGGATGTGGGAAATCCACCACCGGTCGAGCCCTCATGCAGCTCCCCCGCCCGACCAGCGGAGCGGTGATTTACAACGGCCAAGATCTCACCCAATTGCAAGGTGAAGCGCTCCGCCAAGTTCGGCCCGACATGCAGATGATTTTTCAGGATCCAATCTCCTCGCTGAATCCCCGGCGCAAAGTTGGCGACATCGTTGGCGAACCGCTCAAGATCTGGAAACGCGGTTCGGCCGAAGAACAACGCCAGAAAGTATTTGAGACACTCGAAGCTGTGGGTCTTGATCCCGAAACTGCGGTCGGGCGTCGACCGCATCAGTTTTCCGGTGGGCAGTGCCAGCGAATTTGTATCGCGCGTTCACTCGTGTTGGACCCAAAATTGATCATCTGCGACGAGCCCGTCTCGGCGCTTGATGTTTCGGTCCAAGCCCAAATTCTGAACCTGCTTGAAGACATGAAGATCCGTTACGGACTTACTTTGGTCTTCATCGCTCATGATCTTGCGGTGGTGAAAAATATTAGTGACCGAGTCGCAGTGATGTATCTCGGAAAACTATGCGAAGTTGCCAATCCGAACGATCTTTACAAGAGCCCGTCTCACCCGTATACCGCTGCGCTCTTGAGTTCGATTCCGGTGCCAGACCCTTCGGTGCGGCCTCGCGAGGGTGACACGCTGTCGGGTGAGTTGCCGTCTCCGCTTGCACCACCAAGTGGTTGCCGATTCCGAACTCGGTGTCCAAAGGCGCAGGAGATGTGCGCGCAGGTCGAGCCGAAGATGGCCGAGATTGCCCCAAATCATTTTGTGGCATGTCACTTCCCACTCGAACCCGGCGAGACCTTCCACGCCGGACTATCAGCCTGACCCCACGCTACTTCGGTCGTGGACCAGACCTAACGCGTCAAGCGCTCACCGAGTCGCCGTGGCTTGGAGAGTCGGCAGCTTTCCAGCAGTACCACGCCGCCACACTTCGGTACGGGCGAAATCGATTGCCAAATTCTGCGAGTTCACCTGACGATGGTGGATCAGCAAGGCGATAGGCGATTCCATACCCGTTACGTACACCGAGGTCTCCGGTTGGCCAAACGTCGAGCCGACCAAGCGCAAACATGAGAAACATCTGCGCCGTCCATGGTCCGATACCGCGCACTGCGATGAGCTCATCGATGATGTCGCTATCGCTCATTCGTCCCAGCTTGGTCAATTCAAGACGGCCATCATCCACATGGTGGGCAAGGTCGATAATGGCTGCCGCCTTTGCCCGAGACAATCCCGCCGCTCGCAACTGTTCAATTGGGGCCAAAAGGACCGCTTGAGGCTTGAGCGATCCTGGCCCAAAAAGGTCCCGTACTCGACCCCAAATGGTGGCCGCAGCACGACCCGCGAGTTGCTGATACACAATCGATTCAGCCAAACGCTCGAACCGCTGCTCAACCTTCGGGGGAGCTGCGATTCGCATCGGTCCATGAGTCGCAACGAGTGCCGACATGACCGGATCAAGCTGTGCCAATGCAACACTTGCATCGCTGTGGCCGACGCGTGTCATTCGGTCAGCCTAGGCGTGTAAAGATGTCGGAATGTCAAAGCCACCAGAAATGCAGATTGACCTCAACACCATCTACCGAGTCACGATTGGTTCACCCCGAGGAGACATCGTGATGGATCTCGATCCAAGGATTGCCCCGCTTTCAGTCAATAATTTCATCGTACTGGCCCGCACTGGGTACTACGACAAGTTGAACTTCCATCGGGTAGAGCCTGGCTTCGTCATTCAAGGTGGTTGCCCCGAGGGATCCGGACGCGGTGGCCCGGGCTACCGTTTCGCTGACGAGCCGGTACAAGGTGACTACATCGAAGGTGCTGTTGCGATGGCCAATGCCGGTCCCGATACCAATGGGTCGCAGTTCTTCATTTGCCTAGAGCACCTAGGCGGCAAACTGCCTAAGCAATACAACCTTTTCGGCCAGGTGACGAGTGGGATGGATGCCGTCAAGGCGATCCAAAAGAACGACACTTTTGGGTCGGTCTCGATCGAAGAAATCCCAATAGCCGACTAATCTTCGCGGTCGTCGACTGGGTTAGGAATTCGTAAAGTTTGGTGGCCGTTTTTCGAAAAATGCGGTGACGGCCTCGGCCATGTCACCGGTGTTCGAGGCCAAGATTTGCGTTCGGTTCTCAAGGTCGATTCCGGCATGAAGACTTCCGGTTTCTAGGTTCGACCACATGACTTCCTTGGTCATCCAAACCCCGAACGGACTGTTACTCACAATCTGACTCGCAGTCTCAAGCGCGGCATCAATCAGATCCCGATCAGGCACCACGCGCACAATTAATCCGATTCGTTTCGCTTCAGCGGCGTCAATGATGCGTCCAGTCAGCATCAATTCGTGAGCCTGCGATGCCCCAATAAGGCGTGGCAGCAACCAACTGACGCCAATGTCGCACCCTGACAGCCCAATCTTCACAAAGGCCACGTTGAACCGCGCCGATTCGCCAGCAATGCGAATATCGCTTCCAAGGCAAAGTGCGAGTCCACCACCTGATGCGGCGCCGTTAATCGCCGCGATCACCGGTTGGCGTAGCGAACGAAGCTTAGGTATCAACGACGCGATGTATTGCTGCGTCGCCATACCCGACTGGACTCGACCTTGACCTTCGCTCCCTGGTGCGTGGACCGACTCTTTCAAGTCTAATCCGGCACAAAATCCACGACCGGCACCGGTCAGGACTACAACACGACAACTGTGGTCAAGGGCTAGCTCATCCAGACACGAGTGGAGGTCGCCAATGAGTTCGGAGTTCATGGCGTTGAGTCGATCGGGACGATTCAACGTCACCAACGCAATCCCTGACTCAATAGTTGACAACTCAACGGTGGACACGGTCAGTCAATCCTTCGATGCGACCGCATTGGGCGTCACATTCATCTTCGGCTCATATTCGGCTGGCACGACGTGGTGCGCAGTGCCGCCTTGCGAGGAGCGCAACAATTGTCGGCATTGATCACATGGCCCATAGAACCGCTCAATCACTGATTGCTGACAGCGGGGGCACACCAGATCGGCCGATTCATCTTCATTCATGTTCTGAGCATCGCGCACATTCAAGGGACGTACGCGCCTAGCCATGCCATCGCCGATAGCGCCACGACTCCCCCTCCGAGAACTGCCATCACGGCGCGTTCAACCTGGGGCGGTCTGGAGATTACTGCCAGTGCCATCAGCAATGGGAACGCGCTCAAGCCATATCGCTCAATCGAGTTGAGATTCTCTGCACTCAATGCCCCAATGAGGATCGCGGCCGCATAGAGCCCATAGGAACCCGGGAATACCCGGAATGCCACCACCACGAGAGCAATCAGCACCAGAAGAAATGGCAGGTGAAGCCCATCGCCAAAACGTTCGGATCCGAGGAGTTGATGAAAACCTTCGACAATTCGGGTGAGAGGAAATCGCATCCCTCCACGAAGCTCGTCTTGGACGGTGAACGGTAAACGCGCGTCACCGAAACTTTGCTTCACCCATCCGAGATACACCACCAGACCCGCCACCGGCGCTGCGATGGCCGCGGCTCGACTAACTCGGTCTTTGACATCGGCCATCCGCCAACTGCGTAACGCTTCAAACAAGATCGGGATAGCCAACAAGACGCCAGTTGGTCGGGCCAGTGCGGTGAGAAATCCGAGTGGCAGCACCCACCACCATCGGCGTTGCCTCATGCACAAAAACGCCGCAACACTCAGCGCTAACATCAATGATTCGCTATAGGCAAAAACCATCACGAACGCCGATGGGAAAATGGCTACACACCAAACCGCCCGATCGGCAAGTTTGCGATCCAACTTCTCGTTCCAGACCAAGCGTCGAATCAACACCAACGTGACAAATGACGCCACGTTCGCAATGACCACGAGAACGACATCTACGTGACCGCCAAACGGTGCAGCAAGCACCCGACCGAGAACCGGAAATAGCGGGAAGAATCGCACACCAGCATTCGGCACTGAGTGGTACCCACCGCCAGCGAGGTCGCGGTACCAACTCCCATCCCAAGCTAGAAGTCCGTCGGACAACGGCGCAGCTGTTGAGTTGATAATCCGGTGTGAAACTGTCGTTGCCACAACGAAACCAGCCAAAACCAAAATCCGAGCAGTTATCCATGCCGGCAGAACGGCACGGATGTCACCGGGTAAACCATGCCAACGAGTATCGGATTGATCGTCCACTATGTCGCTGGAGCTAACCGAATCGCCCATTGGATTATCCTTGAGGACCGGATTATCTGGCCCGATACTCATGGCGCTATTGGCAACAGCGATACAGCACCTGGCTCGTAAAAATCCGTGGCAGCTCCGGCCACGACCAAGGTCGTAGCGCCTGGTCGTGCCGCCGACAGACTCGCATAGAACGACTCACATTGGTTTTCAAACGTGTGGTAGCCGGGTTGCCACACGACAAAGATCTGATGCCCAGCGGCGCGTTCGGCAACTGTTTGAGCAACCTTGACCGGATCGGTTTCGCGGTTCCGTTTCGCGTAGTCGACCCAATCCACGAACTTCGGCGAACCCAAGGTTGGATAGACCATTGCCTGAACATCGTCACGCAAAGATCGACTAAACGCTGGGCCCAGCTGGTCGGGACAAAAAACCACAACATCGCCCGACACCGCTGCACTATTAATGGCATCCGCAGCAACGCGACCTTGCGTTCGCTGAAACGTTACATTCCAATACGCACCTAGAAGACAGCAGGCGAGAAAACCGACCAGCACCACCGCTCGGATCCGTCGATCCAGAAAACAGGCGATCCCCCCTGCGGCAAGCAAAATAACGAGCGGGAAGACAACGGCGGCATAACGCGACGCGAATGCTCCGCTCGACAGTGCAGCTACAACCGCGCCAATCGAAAAGGTAAGCGCGATGACTGCAGCCTCAGAGCGATAGGCGGGACGCGTTCGAAGTTCGATGAGGATCTTTTCACGGTCAATCCCTGAAGCGAACACACCGAGCAGCACCAAAACCAAAATCAAACCGCCGAAGAGTTCGGCATCTCGGAACGACCCGCCACCGAAATCGGCTAACGCAACGGCGATGATGCTTGTCGGCCTTTGCACACTGCCCCACGGGGTGCCGGTATGGGCTGCTTGATAGAAAAACGATGGAAGCCAGGGAACAAAAAACAATCCGCCGATGGCGATCGCAACGAAGGCGTTCCTTGCGCCAAGACGTTTGGCTTGGTCGGATCCCCGAACCCAACGCCAAAGGAGTACTACCTCTAGCGATGCGAGAAGCCAGAGTGACCAATAATGGGTAAGCAAGAGAGCGCCGGAGATTGCTGCTAGCTCAATGAGAACCAACCGTCCACGGCGTTGACGACGAGCGATGTCGTCAACCACCAAGTACCCGGCAAGCACCAGAACAATCACCAACTCGTACATCCGCGCCTCAGTCGAGTACCTCAGCGCAAACGGTGACAGTGCCATCAGCGAAACGGCCAGCCAACCAACCAACGGACCGCCGCGACGCCGCCCCGCAAACCACGCCAATGGCAACGTCAGAAGGCCAAGTAATCCCGACAGTGATCGGACCGCGTGATCGCCCGATCCGAAAACGAGCATCCACTCATGCAGTAACGCGTAGTAGAGCGGAGGATGCCCATCGTGACGAAGCGCAGCCGGTAGGTCCGCAAGCGGCAGGTGCGAAATGTTGACATTCAGCGCCTCATCAAGCCACAACGATGACTTGGTTGTGAACCGCAATACGACGCCGAGCAACAAAGCAATCGTCGAGATAATGACTATTTCAACTGGAGCCGAAACCTGCTTGACGTCGTCGGACGCCCAGGTCTCGGGATCTTGAAATGGCGTCACTTCGGAGACGATAGCGGCAGGGGCCAGCGACATCGGGACACCGCGAGTAAGTCGACGGTGGGCATGCTCCACTGGTTCGCTGTGCGTCACTAGAGTTACACGCGTTCGTTGTGCCACCGCTAACTATTCGGAAAGCGATTGATGTCTCGCCCTGTCACTGATCTTGCCGAAACTTCAGCGGAGACCGACAGCGACCGCGATGTACTCCAACCCACGGAGCAATCGAAGCCACGGGTCGTCATCATCGGGGCTGGACCAGCCGGGCTGACTGCGGCCTACCAACTGACCAAGAGTGCCATACAACCAATCGTTTTAGAGTCCGATCGGGTCGTGGGCGGGATTAGTCGCACCGCGACTGCGGACGGTTGGCGATTCGATATTGGTGGGCATCGATTTTTCACCAAAGTGAAACCAGTCGAAGACCTTTGGCATGAAATTCTTGACGACAATGAGTTCTTGCGTCGCCCTCGCATGAGTCGCATCTACTACCAAGGTAAGTATTACGACTATCCGATAAAACCGCTCAACGCGTTGCGCAATCTCGGGGTACTCGAAGCAGTCCGTTGCGTCATGTCTTACGTGTGGGTGCGAATACATCCGCCCAAAAATCAAGACGGCCTAGAGGGTTACATCGCTGCTGATTACGGGTGGCGCCTGTATAACCACTTCTTTAAGACCTACAACGAGAAAGTCTGGGGAGTGCCAGCCTCGTCATTGTCAGCAGACTTCGCGGCGCAACGCATCAAGGGTATGTCGCTCGTTGACGCCGTGTGGGAGCCAATCCGGGCCAAAATCTTCGGACGGCGCTCGACATCGGCCCAGGTCACCAGCCTCATCGAAGAGTTTGATTACCCAAAGTTTGGGCCGGGGATGATGTGGGAGCGTTGTCGAGACATCGTCGAAGAACGTGGCGTCGAAGTTGCAATGAAGACCCGAGTGACCACCATTCATCATCAAGCAAATCGCGCCGTTTCCGTATCTGCTGATCATGAAGGAACCCCACGCGAACTTCAGGTGGATCACATCATTTCGTCGATGCCGTTCCCGCATCTGTTGGCCGCGATGGATCCCCCCGTCCCAGCGGAAATCCGAGCGGCAGCCGACGCGTTGGGCTTTCGAGATTTTCTCACCGTTGCCCTCGTGATTCCCGAACGCGACGGCTTCCCCGACAACTGGATTTATATCCACGCGCCAGAAGTGCAAGTGGGACGGATACAGAACTTTGGTTCATGGTCGCCGTTTCTGGTCAAAGACGGACGGACCTGCCTTGGCCTCGAATATTTCGTATTCGAGGGCGACGAGATGTGGACGAAGTCTGACGATGACCTCATCGATCAAGCCAAGCGCGAACTCCAGACACTTGGATTGATCGACCCGGCCGTTGTCGAAGCCGGATTTGTCGTCCGGATGCCTAAGGCGTATCCGGTTTATGACGAGCACTACCGAACCAACGTGGCGATCCTACGCGGGTGGCTGGAGCTCCACGCTCCAAATGTTCACCCCGTTGGTCGGAACGGAATGCATAAGTACAACAATCAAGATCATTCGATGTATACGGCGATGCTGACGGTCGACAACATCCTCGGAGCGCAAAACGACATCTGGAATGTCAATGTCGAAGGCGAATACCACGAACAATCATCCGGGCCGCGACCGTCAAGTTCGGAAGGAACGGGTCGCGACGCTCCTGTCATTCCCCGAAGCGCCTACGGCGCCGACCATCCGCTCAACGCAAAGCCGAAGTGACCCGACTGTGTCCGAGTCTCCCGCCATCACTGAGATTCGCGACATCGCGCAAGAAGCAGGATTGCGCCGCGTGCATGTCGTTGCGTGGCGCGACCTTGCCGACATCGAAGCGGGCGGATCCGAGGTACATGCCGCCGAGTGGCAAAAACGCTGGGCCGAGGCCGGAATCGACCTGACGGTCCGAACGTCTTATGCCCAGGGACACGCCACTGAAGGTATTCGAGACGGATACCGGGTAATCCGCCGCCATGGGCGATTCATGGTGTTCCCTACCACGATCATCGCCGAACTGTTACGTCGAACCGGTCCACGTGACGGCCTTGTCGAAATCTGGAATGGCACGCCTTATCTGAGTCCGCTGTGGGCAGGCTGCGCCAATGTCACGATCGTCCACCACGTCCACAAGGACATGTGGCGCTTAGTGCTCGACGATGGTCTCGCTCCTTACGGCGAATTTCTCGAGCGTCGAATTGCCCCGCCGTTCTACCAACGCACACCGCTGGTGGCGCTATCGAATTCGACCAAGGCCGAGCTCGTCGATTATTTGCGATTTCGGCCTGAACAAATCAGCGTTGTACCACCAGGAATTGATCCTCGCTATTCCCCGAGAGGGAAGAAAAGTCCAGTCCCGCTCATCGTCAGCGTCGGCAGACTCATGGCTCCAAAACGATTCGATGAACTGATCAACATTTCGGCGAAAGTACGACAACGCCATCCAGATCTTCAACTGGTCATCGTCGGCGACGGCTACGAACGGCTCGCTCTTGAAGAACAAGTCGCAGCCATGCACGCCGAATCATGGATCCGCATCGCCGGACGGGTATCTGACGAGGAGTTACTTGCGTTGTATCGGCGAGCCTGGGTTGTGGCGAGCGCGTCAATTGCCGAGGGCTGGGGCATGACGCTGACCGAAGCCGCCGCCTGCGGTACCCCGGCCATCGCTACACGAATCAATGGTCACACTGATTCGGTGCTCGACCATCAAAGTGGCTTGCTCGCGAACTCATCACGCGAGTTAGGTGAGATGCTTGACCTCGTGTTGACCGATACTGAACTACGCGCACGCCTCGGCGAAGGCGCAAAGGAGTTTGCCGCGCAACTCACGTGGGATGCTACTGCGCTTGGGGTACTTCGTCCCCTTGCGGATCAGGCGTTGCGACGTCATGGTCGCGCCGGCACGAAACCAAATTGGTGACCAGCACCCAGTCCGAAATGATTCAAACAGTCGATGAATACAGTTCGTCGCCTCGCAGTCTGGGACGTTGGCTCACCATCGCGATTCCCGCACTGCTGACCTATCTGCCACTGCTCGTCACCGCGCCCGGAATCGTCGGCGCGGACACAAAGACCTACCTGTACCTCAATCCGGGACGAGTTATCACTGAGGCTCCATACGTGTGGAGCAGTCAGATCGGAATGGGGACCGTTACCCATCAAAACATTGGCTACCTCTGGCCAATGGGTCCGTTTTATTGGGTGTTTGACGCCCTTGGAGTCCCCGACTGGCTTGCGCAGCGTTTATGGATCGCCACGATCATCTTTGCTGCCGCCATGGGCGTTCGTTACTTGTGTCGAACCCTCGGATGGGCAGTCAATGACCGGTCAAGCGGCAAGGAGCAGTGGGCGGCGATCTTGGTCGCGTCTACCGCGTACATGTTCAGTCCGTACCTCCTAAGTTACGCAGCGCGCATCTCAGTCATCCTGTTGCCATGGGCGGCGCTGCCGTGGCTGATCGCGCTCACAGCCAAATCTTTGCGGAGAGGAGGTTGGCGTTACCCCGCCGCATTTGCATTAGTTGTCCTCACCGTCGGCGGAATCAATGCAACAGCACTCATCCTCGTCGGCCTCGGACCGTTGCTCTATGTAGTTCACGCCGTTTGGATTGAACGTGAAGTTTCGGTGCGACAAGCGACCGGCGCAATCCTGCGGATTGGCGTACTCACCCTAGCGACGTCGCTGTGGTGGATGGCGGGTCTGTGGGCCGAGGGACGATTCGGCCTTCCCGTCATTCGTTATACCGAGACTTATAGAACAGTCGCAACGGTTTCGAGTGCCCCAGAAGTGCTTCGAGGACTCGGCTACTGGTTTTTTTACGGGAATGACAAACTCGGTCCCTGGACTGAGCCGAGTCAGGCTTTCACGACCGGAGCGTTCACCCTCACTCTCAGTTATGCGGTTCCCATCGCTGCTATTTTGGCAGCGGCACTCGTTCGCTGGCGTTATCGAGCGCTGTTTCTCGCCATCGTTGTCGTAGGCGCGTTAACTGCCATTGCGGCGTACCCGTGGACCAATCCCTCACTCGTCGGTTCGATCTTCAAGACGTTCACTCGCACCGACGCCGGGCTCTCATTGCGCAGTACACCTCGAGCTGTCCCGCTTGTGGCTCTTGGCCTTGCGCTTTTTTTAGGGGCCGGCGTTTCCGCTGTTGGGCGAAGATTCCCGAGTCTCACCGTGCCAATAGCGGGCCTTGCCGTGCTCGTGCTGTTCGCCAATATTCCGACGCTTTGGTCGGGGCAGATGGTGTCAAAAAATCTGCAACGACCCGAAGCGTTGCCACCGTATTGGCTCGATGCTGCTCATTTTCTACAACAGCAAAGTGACAGCACCCGTGTGCTCGAACTTCCCGGAAGTGACTTCGCCAGCTATCGATGGGGCAACACCGTCGACCCGATCACACCGGGCCTCATGACTCGTGGGTATGTGGCGCGGGAGTTATTCCAATACGGATCGGCGCAGTCGGCGGCGTTGCTTGACGCGCTAGATCGCCGACTCCAAGAAGGCACCATTGATCCACGGGCTATCGCGCCGATCGCACGGGTGATGGCCGCCGGTGACATCGTGTCGCGCAACGACCTTCAATATGAGCGATTCCGCACGCCGAGGCCAAAACAGCTTTGGGACACCCTTGTCCACACGCCTGGTCTCGGACCGATCCTTGAGTTCGGGCCGGCCACGCCGAACGTCGCGGGTCCTGAGCAACCCATGATTGACGAAGTCACCCTCGGCATGAGTCGGTCATATCCTGACCCGCCGGCGGTTGGAATTCTGAATGTGAACGACAAAGAAACAATCGTTCGAACGCACTCGGCAACCAACACATTGTTGCTAGCTGGCGATGCCGAGGGCATGGTTGACGCTGCCACTTTTGGTTTCATCAAGCCACGCCAAGCCAGTTTTTTCGCTTCGTCCTATGCGGGCGACACCAGTGGGTTTGACACGATTTATCAGTCAGGCGCCGACCTTTTGATCACTGATACCAACCGCAAACGTGCGGTTCGGTGGGGCACCATACGCGAGCAATTTGGGTATACCGAACGTTCCGGTGAAGTCGCTCCTTATGACCCGACAGATCAACGACTCGACGTCTTTCCAACTCAAACGGAAGCGGACCAGACATTGTCGGAGCAACGAGGGGGCGTGGTCGTTACCGCATCCGCATACGGCAACCCCGTCACCTATACACCCGATGATCGACCAGCGAATGCCCTCGACGGTGACCCGGCCAGCGCTTGGAGGGTCGGTGCGATAGACGATCCAGTTGGCCAACGCCTCGTCATGGATTTTGCACAGCCGATCACCGCCGACCAGATCACGTTGTTGCAACCGATCAACTTGGTCCGAAATCGATTTATTACTCAGGCACGTTTGTATTTCGATGATCAACCGCCTGTCGATGTGACCCTTGGACCAGAGTCTCGAATCGACAACGGTCAGACCGTTCCATTTGCAAGCAAGACCTTTTCGCACCTGCAAATCGAAATTGTCGACACCAACGTGGCGAAACGCCCCTACTACGATGGCTTAAGTGGAGTCGGATTTGCCGAAGTCGCACTTGCGGGATCGCACGTTGACGAGATTGTGCGCCCGCCGACAGATTTACTCGACTGGGCTGGACCTTCATCGATTGCCCATCGCCTGGCAATGGTTTTCACCCGACTGCGATCCAATCCCGCCGAGCCAGTACGGCTTGACGAGGAAGCACGAATGAACCGACTCATAGATTTGCCGGGAGCACGAAGTTTTGCGCTCACCGGAACGGCTCGCTTATCTGATTATGTGCCTGATTCGTTGATCGACGAATTGCTCGGGATTCCCAATGCATCCCAAGGCGGAGTCACCGTGGAGACTTCCGGTCATCTTCCTGGATCACTCGCTCAACGGGGCTTTAGCGCAATCGATGGCGATCCATCTACGTCATGGACTGGAAGATTTAACTCACCAACTGGTGAGTGGATCCGAGTGTCTGTTCCATCGCCAGCAACTATCGATCACCTTGACCTGAAGGTCATTGCTGATGGGCAACATTCGGTGCCGACTCAATTGCGAATTGAACCCGATGGAGATCCTTCACGAGCAGTCTTGGTGGCGGTTCCCCCCGCCAGCGACGTCGCGGAACCAGGCCACGTTGAACCGACGACGGTCGTTTTTCCATCACTAACTGGATCGTCTTTCACCGTTACGGTAACCGACGCGCGGGCCGTGTCGGAGAAGGATTGGTATTCCAACACCGAGGCAACTGCGCCGATCGCCATCGCCGAACTTGGATTCGCCACGATCCATGGACCCAAGGTTGCCGCCAACTTCGACAGCGGGTGTCGCACTGATCTGGTAGCAATCGATGGTCAGGCGGTTTCAGTTCGCGTGACGGGCAACAGCCAAGCGGCCATCGATCGATTGCCACTTACCGTTTCGACGTGTGCTGATTCGGAGTCAATCGACATAGGTGCGGGCGAACGAATTTTGCGCACCGGAAACGGTCGCTCACTCGGTATCGACCTCGACCAAATCGCATTGAGTTCTGATCGTGGTGGAACCGCCATTTCGGCCGACGCCCTCTCCGCAGATCCTGCAGGAGTTTCGCCCGAGGTGAACGTGACTGCTCATGGACCTGTCAGCTATGACGCTTCGGTCGACCATGCAGACGGACCATTTTGGTTTGCAGTGTCTGAATCCTGGAGCGACGGATGGCAAGCGACGGTGAATGGACACGACCTTCCCGCCCCCCAAGTTATCGATGGGTACGGGAATGGTTGGCTGATAGACCCGGCGATCTATGGAAACGGGCCACTACAATTTCACGTCGAATGGACACCGCAACGCATCGTCTGGATCGGAATCGCGCTCAGTGTTTTGGGACTGATCGTCTGCCTTTTGCTGTTCGTGACTGATTGGCGGCGACGACCTCAACGTCTGGCAACCCGAGATCTCGCGAGACCCGATCGGCCTTACACGCCCGATTTGATAGCTATTGGATCCTCAGGGGCGAGCGCATCACTGCAGGTTTCACTAGGTGCTGCCATTGCTTTAGGCCTCTTCGTGGCGGTAACCACGCCAATGCACGGTCTGGGATTGCCGATCATGGTTGTCACTACCAGCGCGCTGACTGCTATGGCATTCCGGTGGGGCCGAGGTCGTGGCACGCTTGCGATCGCTGCCGCTGCGAGCCTTGGCATAGTTGCGATCTACACGGTCGTTTCCCAGCATCGCCATCGATATGTCGCCAATTTCATCTGGCCCGCGCAATTTGCCAAGGTCAGCCTCCTCGGACTCGCGGCGCTCTTTTTGCTACTTGGTGAGGCGGCCCGCGACCTCATTGTGGTCGACGGTGAAAGTGACTCCTCGTCGGCGGCCCCTCAGATACCATCGGTCACCTCCGAACATGATGAGAACGAGTTGTTGTGACTGATCCCACACCAGATCTGACCCCTTTCCCCGAACGCTGCCTCACGGTCGTGATGCCGTGTTACAACGAGATCGCCACCATTGATGAGGTGGTTGCTGCGGTTCTTGCATCCCCGCATGTGGCGGAGTTGATCGTTGTTGACGACGGATCAACTGACGGTTCGCGCGAAATCTTGGCCCAACTCGATGACCCGTTACTGCGCGTCATCTTGCAGCCAACGAATCAAGGCAAAGGAGCCGCTCTTCGCCGTGGTTTTTCAGAGGCGACGGCGCCGTTCGTTGTCGTGCAAGATGCAGACCTCGAATACGACCCGCTCGAGTTCGGAGACCTCATTGCTCCCTTACTCTCCGATAAAGCCGATGTCGTCTACGGCAGCCGGTTTCTCGGTGGAAGACCTCATCGAGTGTTGTACTTCCGTCACTCAATTGGCAACAAACTGCTCACGCTGACGTCGAATCTCTTTACCGATCTCAACCTCACCGACATGGAGACCTGTTACAAAGTGTTCCGCCGCGAGGTTCTTGAAAGCTTCACCCTTGAGGAATCCAGATTCGGAATCGAACCTGAGATCACAGCCAAGGTTGCCGCTGGTCGCTGGCGAGTCTACGAGATCGGCATTTCTTACAGCGGACGCACCTACGCCGAGGGGAAGAAGATCGGTTGGCGAGACGCAATTCGTGCGTTTTATTGCATCATCCGCTATTCGCCAGTCGGCGTTGCGTTCGCCGGTGGCACGCAATCGGCGGAGTGAACTCGTTGGCAGGTACTAATCGGACGGATCTGGTTTTTTCCTCAATCTCTTTTGGTCACCGCGGAGTCGTTTAGCTTCAACTCGACGCCGCTTCGCTCCATGAGTCGGCTTGGTCGCACGTCGGGTTTGCGGCACGACCAATGCCGATGCCAGGCGGTCTCGAAGGCGAGTTACAGCCAGCGATCGATTTCGCAATTGGGAACGCTCGTCGTCGGCGACGATACGTACGTAGGAACCGAGCACCAGCAGCAATCGCTCGCGCTGGGCATCGGTCAACGAAGGCGAACTGGCGATGTCGAATTGCAGTTCGACTCGGGTGTGGGACCGGTTAGCGTGCTGGCCACCCGGTCCGCCACTGGTCGTAAACCGCATGATGAACTCATCGGTATCGATGAAACAGTCGGACGTAACTTGAAGCCACTCCGGCATATACCCCCCTCCAACTGCCACTTGTTGCTACGCAGGGAGCGTACAGTCGCGTCGTGACTTCGACCGCGTCTCCCCCAATTGCCCTCGTTCACGGATTTGCAACATCTACGGCACGAACCTGGGGCGACTCCGGTTGGCTCGATCTTCTCGGTGATGTCGGCCGGACCGTAATCGGCATCGACTTACTTGGTCACGGAACTTCACCAAAGCCACACGACCCTTCTGCCTACGACGAGATGGAGTCGCTCGTCCTTGCCGCCTTGCCACAAGAACCCGTTGATGCGATTGGATTTTCCCTTGGGGCTCGCACACTGTTGGTGCTAGCCAGCGACCATCCTGATCGGTTCAGACGAATCGTTGTGTCTGGGGTCGGCGCAAATCTTTTCCGACACGATGAGTCAGGAAGGCAATTGGCCGATGCCATCAGTGATGCGGGCCGCAGCACGGCAACGTCATCACCGACTGCTCACTATTTTCGATCGATGGCAGAGCAACCCGAAAACGATCCCCTCGCGCTTGCTGCATGCTTGCGTCGACCAAACGCTCCGCCGATAACCAAGGCAGGTTTAGCGAACATAGCGATTCCGGTTCTCGTCGTTCTCGGCGACGCCGACTTTGCCGGCCCAGCTGATCCACTTATCGACGCTCTCCCAAACGCGACGCTTGCAACCCTTCGCGGCGTCGACCATTTCGCGACTCCAAAAGATTTCGGATTCATCGAAGCAGGGCTCGGTTTTCTCGATGCACAGGTCTTTTAGTGTCTAGCTCCAGCCACAGCTCCGAGTTTGTGCTTGGCGTTGACCTCGATGGAGTTTGCGGCGATCACGGATCAGCCTTTCGCTCCATCGTGGCATTGGAACGAGGAGTAGATCCGGAGACATTGCCTCCTCAGCAAACCTGGGATTTTCACGAATGGGGTCTGACCGAAGAGACGTTCGAAGATCTTCACAGGCGCGCCATCCTTGATCACCATATTTTTCGAACGATGCCCGCGGTCGAGGGCGTAGCCGAAGCACTTTGGCGTCTCAGCGACGCTGGCGTCTGGATCCGACTCATCACCCATCGCCTCTATGCCAATTGGGGTCACGCCGTAGCCGTTGCCGACACCGTTTCCTGGCTTGATGACATCGGAATTCCTTATCGCGATCTGTGCTTTCTTGGACGAAAGCCAGAAGTTCAGGCCGACGCGTACGTCGATGATGCACCCCATAACGTCGTCGAACTTCGACGTGCAGGTAATCCGGTCATCGTGTTTGACCAGCCGTACAATGCCCACTTAGACGGGCTACGGGCACATAACTGGTTTGAGGTTGAAACATTGGTGACCCGACTTCGAATCGAGCAAGGCCAAGCAGTGCAAGGCAGCCTCGCTATCGGGGACGATGGTCCCCAACGCATGTCGCGGCAGGTTGATCGGTGAGCATGGCCGGAACGATTCGGGCATGGCAGGTTTCGCAACTTGGAAACCCCGAATCTGCGATGTCACTCGAGACAATCGCTCCTCCGAAGCGCAGTGCTGACCAAGTCTTGATTTCGGTGCGTGCGTGCGCGCTCAATTTTGCCGATTCGTTGTTGTGCGCCGGCACCTACCAAGAGAGACCGCCGCTACCGTTTACGCCCGGACTCGAGGTCTGCGGAACTGTCCTTGAATCGCCGTCGCACTCCCCATTTCGGGTAGGCGATCGCGTCATTGCGTTACCCCGCCTACCCGACGGAGGCTTGGCCGAACAAACCGTTGCCGACCTCAGCGATGTATTTGCCATCCCCGAATCGCTCAATGACCTCAGCGCAGCTGCGCTCCCGGTTACCTACCAAACGAGTTGGTTTGGGCTTTTCCATCGTGCCGATTTACAGGCGGGTGAAACAGTCTTGATCCATGCAGGAGCAGGCGGAACCGGATCAGCAGCCATTCAACTGGCCGTGGCGCGGGGAGCCCGAGTCATTGCGACTGCAGGAGGTTCGGCCAAGACAGCTCTTTGCCGTGAGCTCGGTGCCGATGTCGTCATTGACTATCGGACCGAAGACTTTGTTTCGATCACCAATGATGCCACCAATGGACACGGCGCCAATGTCATCTTCGATTCCGTCGGGGGAGAAACGTTTACCCGAAGCCGAAAATGCATTGCGTTCGAAGGACGCATCGTCGTTGTGGGTTTTGCCGGTGGTGAAATTGCTGAAGCTCCAACCAACCACCTCATGGTCAAAAACTATGGAGTACTCGGATTGCATTGGGGGAATTATCGAAATCTCCAGCCGACCACGGTTCATGAGTGCCACGACGATCTCATGAGACTTCACGCGGCTGGCAACATCGACCCAGTCATCGGCGCAGTACTTCCGCTTGAAGAGGCGGCAATCGGTCTTTCGAACCTCATGTCACGCGGAACTGTGGGCAAAGTAATCCTGACTACACTTTGACCTGGCCCCGTCACCTGGCCCGGTCACCAGGCTTGGTCGACTGCGACGGTTGAGCCATCAGTCATCGCCGAGCGATAGATCGCATCGGCGATGACGTGTGCACGTAACGCGTCGGAGAAATCCGGCGACGCGTGTGTGTTTGAAAGGACCGATTCGATAAAGGATCCGTCAGGATTTCGCGTCACTTGACCTTCGGCTAAAAGTGCATCCACAAGCGCCGTTCCACCGACTGCAACTGGTTCCTCACCGGTGACATGAACGTGGACCGGACCGGCGACATCGTCATCAAGCCAGAGATAACCCCGTTCACAAAACACCTCGATACGTCGCAAACTCGGGCGTTCAAGCACGTCATGCCACACTGTCGTCAACGAACCAATCGCGCCCGACTCAAAGGCCATCATCGCACAAGCAACATCCTCGATACCAGCAATCCCATGAAATGATGCTGAGCGACCATTGACCTTGGCAATAGGACCAAGAAGCCATTCCATGAGGTCAAGATCGTGGATCGAGTGCTCAAGCACGACACCCGATCCGGCTTTTCTCGAATCGATTCGCCAGTTCGATTCATAGAGACCTTGAACCGGAAGAAACTGATCGTCTCGAAATATCATGCTCATCACGCGACCTAATGCTTGACGTCGAAGAGTAACTCGCAAATAGGAAAGTGCTGGAGAATCTCGCAACACCAAACCCACTTGGTTTATGACTCCGGCTGCCGCAATCTGGTTGGCCATGGCAAGCGAACCTGCCAAAGTCGTCGCCAACGGTTTTTCACAAAATACTGCCAACCCTCGCTCCGCTGATCGTGCTACCAATTCCGGATGGGTCGAGGTCCACGTGCAGATATAGACCGCATCGGCGCAATCAAGAACTCCGTCAATACTCGTCGCAACCGTTGCGCCAGTAAGGGCAGCAAATCTCTTCGCTCGCGCCATATCTGGATCAAAGACAGAAACAACGGCGTAATCAGTGCCGGAATCGCTCAACATCGTCTCGTGATAGCGAGCGATAAACCCCGCTCCAAAAAATCCAAGTCGGATCGTCATGGCACGATCTTGGACTCATCGATGAAATAGCCGGCAACATCCACAACGAGATCGGTAGCACCGACCGCAACCCGAAGTGAAACGTTCCCGCTGAGACCGAGTCGGTCAAAGGTTAGATTCGGAATCGTTTGACCTTGGACGTAGTTCACGTTCGAAGTTGTTGGTTCTGGTTCTCCTGCCGGGAAAACGGCCAGGTAGCCCGCACCGAGCGGATCGACCGCGATCACAGTCAAAACTGCGGCTGTCGCTCCTGCGATCACGCCAAAGTCGCCCAAAATGGAAATGTCGCGCGTGACGCCAGCAGGCCAACGAGTTACATACTGAGGATCGACGCGCGAATCGAGTGCGCGTCTCGGTACAACGGCTACGAATGCCTCGCCGCTACCAACTCGGTAATACCCCACCACGTCAACAACAAGGTGTGTGGCCGCTAGGGAGTACAGCGAGACAAATCCATCAACGCCTACCTTGATAGTCGCCAGATTCGCCACCGTAGATCCTGTCCCGAAGTTCACATTCGAAGCGATCGGGAGCGTCTGTCCTGATGCGAATGCCGTCACGAATCCCGGCGACTCAGATTCGGTCGATGTCAGGTTCACCACCACGGCTGAAGCATCGTCGGGAACATCATGCACTCCAGCGACCCGTATCGACCTCGTCGTCCGAGGAGTCCACTTGCCGGTCAATCCACCGATCCCAGAACGCGAATCAAGTGCACGCACTGGGGCGGCTAACGGGGTGAATCCCGCAGCAGTAGGGTCGACTCGATAGAAGCCAGTTACGTCGACAATCACGTGCAGCCGCGCCGATGCATAAACGGAAAACGAGTCATCTGTACCAACTCCGACCACAACGGCATTGGCAATCGTCTGACCGCTCGCGAAATTGAGATTCGATGCCAAGGGCCGCGGTTGACCCGATGGTGACACCGTCACGAATCCACCTAGATCAGGTTCAGTTACCGTGACGGTCAATGCCATCGCGGTCGCGTCAACTGGAATACCGTCGGTTCCGGCAACCTTGAAATCGCGCGTGCCACCTTGCAACACTTTTCCGAAATACCCACCAACTCCGGATCGCGAGTCAACGATTCGATTCGGAACCGTAAGCAACGTGAACCGCCCGGCAGGGCCGAGCACAGTGACTTGTTGACAACCAACCATTCCGTCGGCACCGGCCCCGACGTTACGAGCGGTTACACACACTTCGTGTGATCCCGCCATGGCTGGGATTGATGCCGCAAATCCATGTGCGGTCCCATAACCAGGATTGATGAGGTCGTATCCGGGGCGGTTGATATCAGCTACCACGTCGGTGTCCTGACCGCCATCGATCGCAATTGAAACTGAAATAGCCGCCACAGGATCGCTTGGGTCTGCCGCAGCGCCGGTGACTGTGACCGCGTTCAGCGTTCCGACGACTGGGTCAACGCCTCCGAATGGGATCCCCGCAAGCACTTCGATCGATCGGCATCCAACGTGGGCATCCTCACCGGTGCCCACATTGATTCCCGAAACACAGATCTCGTGGACACCTGGACCAACCGGAGCGGAAATCGAGTACCCGTGATTGGGCCCGTAACCAGTCCAGGTGGATCGGGTCGACACATCGGGTCGATACGTATCGGCTTGCGAACTCGCCGCCCAAACGCCGTCGATAGACATCGAGACGGCAATGGCGTCAGTCGTATCGGGATCAATTGCCCACCCGTTCGCAGTTACTGAACCGACAGTCGCCCCTATCACGACTGAATTCACGTCGCCAAACGGACTCGCTATCTCCAACCCGAATTCGCTCGCCGCCACCCGTTGGCCAAATCCGTTTCGCGAACCGATTGCTAATCCGATTGCACCCGGGTCCCAGGCCGCGAAGGCCATGAACAAAGCGCCGTCGGCCCTTCGATAGAAATCAGCACCTCCTGGTCCCGCTATCCCAAGATTCGATGTCAACCATGGCGATGTACCGACCTTTGAACAAGGGCCCGCGAGACCGGCGCAACGAGCGATTCCGGTCCCATAACTCGCCGAATCCCATCGGCCACCCGAATAGACCAACCACCATTGATCGCCAGTCTTAAACATCGTGGGGTTTTCGATGACTCCGGATTCCCAGCTTTGATCGCTGACCAACAATTGCAGCGCTGAACTAATGATTGTCAACCCGTCGACAGCAAGCGCAGAAGACCACAACCGCGCCTTGCGACGGATATAGGGAGCATTTTCATCCGACTTTGAGACGAGATGCAGCGAACCGCTGTCATCGAAAATAGGCTTCGGATCGATAGTCCCACCCATGTCCCACTGACACCCAAGGGTTCCAAACGCCGTCGGACGATTGACAAACGGCCCGGTAGGAGTGGAGGCGGTTGCGACGCCAAGGCACTCCATGCCGGCCCCGAGAAAAGCGGGATCCGCGGTTGAGTTGGCCAACCGAGCTGAGTAGTACAGGTTCCACGTTCCATTTGCGAGTTGAATTGCGCCCGGACCCCAAACGAATCCTTGACCTTCCGTCCATGTTCCAGGAGATGGAAGCGCGTCAGCCCGCAGCAACCACGTCGAACCGTTGTCGGTCGAGTCCCACACTGGGGTGTTAAACCACGTTCCAAATAGGTTGATGTTGGTCGTATAGGCATACAAATGCGTGCCGTCGACAACCACTGACGGGTCCGGGAAATCACCATTAACCATGCGTTCCGGAGGCGGGGGTGGACCGGTTGGGGCCGCTGCTTGCGCAGTCGATCGGTTGTTAGGTTCAGCGCCGGCATGCCGAACGCCACCAAGCACAATGAGTAGGACGCAACTCATTGCGACTGCTAGAGAGAGGCGCCGCTTTCCAGTCAATGCCACGTTCTATTCTATAACGATCTTGACCATTCGATCGCTTGCGTTTGCCAACCAATCAGTGCTCATTGGCCGCGCACGCAATACATAGTGGGGTGCCTTCATGACGCGATATGCGCCAAGTTCACCGTTACGACACCTTTTGAGCACGTCCGGCCTCGCCGCCATGTTATGTGGCGTTGTACTTAGTTGCTCGGCGCCGACAAGCACCTCTACCGGACGCGACGATGGGTCGAAATCCAGCGTTGTTCAGCAAGCTTCAGCGTCGTGGTCAGTTCCCGGCGAGACGGTTCCCGAATCGGGAACTTTGGGGATTGTTCCTGATGGCATGACGTTGCCTGCCTTTCCACCCGGTGATCCACCCGGGCCCGCCGGCAAAGGAAGTGACAGCGGCGACGTGCCTGATCGTGTCCTTGCTGGCGTCACTCGGCTTGGCATAAGTCGTTCCGGCGACATCGCAGATCCCGACGTCGCACAGCATTCATTCACGTTGATAACCGAGACCGCTATCACATTCGACGGACCCAACTATCTCGCCCAACACACTTCTTCAGCTCAGCGCGACGATCCATTGGTTCGTCAATGGGGACTCATTTCCGGCTCGCTTCGGGCGTGGCATTCGACATCTCAATCTCCCGGTGCGCTGCTTATCGGTTCAATTGTCCTTGCGTTTCCCACTCCTGATGCAGCGGCCGGAGCTTTGGCCCATCTCGCGTCACGTGGCCGGGGAGCGACTGACCAGATCAATCGCTTCGCCGTTGCCGACATCGCCGAAGCGGTAGGCCTCAGTTACATCGAGTATCCCCGATCAGATGGTGCTCCGCTTCCGGGCGAAATGATCGTTTTCGCCCGTGACCGCTATGTCGCGATCGTTGTCACGTCGGGACCGCAACCGTCAACCGGGCGCATCGATTTGGTTGACGTGGCGAAGATTGTCGACGGTCAACTTCGCTAGTTGCGGCGGTCACGTCAAATTCTTCGACCACGAGTAAACCGAAGCAGTCCCTGCGCAGGGTCACGCCTCGACAAGATCCGGTCTCGAAAGCTCAACCAGTGCAGTGAGTGCTGCGTCATCAAGCTGCGCCAACGAACCGGCAGTGTTCGTACCGACGATCTTCGATGCAATCGCTCGTTTCTGTTCCAACATCAGTTCGATACGTTCTTCGAGGGTGCCCGGGCAGACCAAATTATGAACCACCACATGTCGAGTCTGACCGATACGCCAAGCTCGATCTGATGCTTGATCCTCTGCGGCGGGATTCCACCACATATCGAAATGGATGATGTGATTTGCCCGGGTCAGATTGAGCCCGATTCCTCCTGCTTTCAACGAGGAGTACAAAACTGGCGGACCATCCGGGGCGCAGAATCGATCCACCATTGCATCGCGTGCCGAACGCGCCACACTGCCACTGAGCAAATCACTCTCGAGACCTAAGCGACGATCTAGATGGGCTGCGATCCTTTTTAGGAACGTCGGATATTGCGAGAACACAACCGCGGCCGAGCCCTCATCGACGATCTCCTCAAGTAGCTCAGCCAAGCGATCAACTTTGCCTGACCTACCGCCGAGAGCAGCGTCAGGATCATCGATCATGGTGGCCGGATGGTTACAAATCTGTTTCAGCTTGGAAATGCCATCAATGACGCAGATGCGCCGCTGTTCTTGGCCAGATTGTTCGACCTTTTCAAGCATGGTGGCTGCGGCAGCTTCGTACGCGATAATTTGCTCGGTAGTCAGTGCGCAGTCGTCGCGTACAACAATCTTCGGTGGAAGATCATCTGCGACTCCTGGTTCGGTCTTCACCCGCCGAAGCACAAATGGGGACACCGCATCGGCAAGTCGATTTGCGCGTTCATCGCCCAGGTCGCCATCGGCCAATGCAGCATTATTAAATCGACCCATAAAAACCGACAGCGGACCGAGCAAACCCGGATTGGCGAACTGCATCAATGACCACAGCTCTCCTGCATGGTTTTCAACCGGTGTGCCCGTGACGGCGAACCGATACCGAGCGCTCAATCGACGAATGGAAGTCGCAGTCTTTGTCGCGGGGTTCTTAATCTTTCCGGCTTCGTCAAGAACGACGCGCAACCAGGAAATCTCGGCGAATTCGTCGGTGTCGTTTCGCACAATGTCGTAGGTCGTAACAACGACGTCAGCTCCGGTTGCTATGTCAGCGAGTCGACGTCGTGAGACGCCGTGAAATATCCGAACCTCAAGACCGGGCGTGAACTTCTGGGCTTCACGAACCCAGTTCGTAACAATCGAAGGCGGACACACCACCAACGTCGGACCGGAGTGATCTCGGGCTATTGCGACGAGAATCTGCAGGGTCTTGCCCAGACCCATGTCATCAGCGAGGATCCCGCCAAGGTCATTCAATTCGCACCAAGCCAGCCAGTTCACACCGGTTCGTTGATAGGGCCGCAAGAGTGCTGTGACACCTTCCGGCAGCTTCACTTCCGAAAGTGCTGTCGGCGTCCAACCACCCTCGCGAACCGCGCTCATCCATGCGGGGGCATCAGCACCTAGATCAACGTCAACTCCTTCAAAGATGGTCCCTAACAACACGTCTGCCGCAGTGACGGGCTTCTCAGTTCGTCGCAAAAAGGCCAAGGCAGACGCAATTTCTTCGGCCCCTACCCGGACCCATCCATTTCCGGCTCGAAGCACCTCGCGCTGACTGTCGATCGCCAATTGAAGTTCCTCGGCCGTAACAACGACGCCCGCTATCTCAACCGTTCCGGTGAGTACCAATTGCGCCGCTGTTCCGAGACCGATTCCGGAACTCGAGCCACCGACAACACGGCGCTTAACGACGGGTTTCGAAAACAGTTCGGCCGGGGCGATGGTAGCAATTGCCAATTCATTGAGCGTTGCTGCGTGACGATCGAGATAACGCACCACAGCATCTGGCTCAAGTTGCAACGGCGCTTTGAGATCCCACCCGGGCCAGAGTGCCATTCCAGCGCGAGCGCGTTCGGCTGTCATCAAATCTTCGAGCTCGCCTCGTCGTCGCAATCCGAGTGATCGATCATTAATCACGTCTTGAATGCTGATCACCATCGCCGGATCCGTCAGACCGACGACACACCCTTCGGCACTCCATGAACCTGTCGCATGAGCTGGCGGCTTCAATCGAATAGCAAGGCGCACTCCGGCGGCCCGCCTGGTTCGCACTTGGTCGCCCCAGAGAGTCAGTTCGGGACGCAACCGCCGCTTCCCTGCTTCGAGTTCGGGGCTCGCCGCAGCAACCACAACTGCCGCGGCGCCGTATGCCGTCGTGGCAATGGCATCGAGTCGCGACCGATACCACAGGTCAACATCTGAGCCGTCGACGAGAGATTTGACGGTCTCAGTCGACGCGTCTTCCAACTCGCCGTCGGGAAACCATTCCACCCAACGAGCTTGATCGGAAGCATCGTCCGCGCCTATCGGCGTAACATTTCCGTTTCGGACTAGTCGCTTGGCGCGCGCATCGAGCGTCGCCACAAGGTCCACGTTCTGTTTCTTTTTCGGTTTAGGACTCAAGTTGTCCGCGACCTGTCAGTCGTTGCAGTCGGTGGTTCGCCGGCTTCATTCATTAAAAACAAAGGGGGCGGTCCAAAACGGCCTCGTAAAAAATCAATGAGGCCCCATACTCGACCTTTGGCCGAGAATATGAACGGCGAGTACGAGCGTTGAACGATTCCGCGCGTCAACTGAAACAGAGCAATGATGAATCGTATTGCAGCCTGATAGCGACCTGAGTGTTCTCGCACCAGCAGCAACGTGTTTCGATGCATGAGGTAGTCGGTCACCGGACTTCCCGATCTCATCGTCGGATTTTTGACCATAGCGCCGCACACAAGACCGACTTCCCATCCTGCTGCTATGGCACGCAGTCCCAGGTCAGCCTCCTCGCAGTATGCGAAGTACCGCTCATCGAATAGGCCAATCTCGCGCAGGCATTCGCGCCTCGCGATGAGCAATGTCCCGTGGGGATAATCGACCGAACGCCAGCCCGGCGGTTCGGAATTTCCTGGAATGGTCATGCCGCCGAAATACCGGTCATAAACCGGGACTTCGCCTTCGCCAACGTCCGCGCAAGCGAGGCCTGCGCGTCGTCGGCCTTCTGCTGCATCGACGAGTCGCTTCAGTGTTCCCTCGGCTGGAAGTGCATCATGAGGAGCGAGCGCGACCCAATCACCGATTCCTTCATTCATCCACTTACGAAATCCGACATTTGCACCCGGTCCGAAGCCGGTATTGGCAGCAAGCATGACAATCTCGACTTCGTGGGGCGATCGATCAACGATTGCCTGCAATTGTTCGAGCGATTCGGGAGTTGAGCAGTTGTCGACCACCATGATCCGCACCGGAACTCCTTGGTGTTGGAATGCTGCAATCGTGTCACCGCAACGATTCGGCTGATTCCAGTGGACGAGTACGACGGTGACTTCGCCACTCGTTGTTTTCTCGTTTGCCACCGTCGGAATCTACCGGACGAGTCGCTTCACACTCACTTCGGTCAATCAAACAGACCAGACCATCGTTGGCATGACACCGGTGCTTGCAAGATCATCCAGGCGGGCCAGCCCCCGCTGACGCTCGCATCAGCGCATGCTGAACCAGTTGGAGCAAGGCACTCTTCGTCGATGCGCGATCCCGAGCATCAGTGGTGATCATTGGCACGTCACCTGGAACGGCAAGCGCCTCGCGCACATCATCGAGCGAGTGTTGAAGCTTTCCGTGGAACAGGTTAACGGCAACGATAAACGGCACGCCCTGAGTTTCCATATAGTCAACCGCTGGAAAGCAGTCAGCGAGGCGACTGGTATCGACTAGAACCACCGCACCAATGGCGCCGCGAACCAAGTCATCCCACATGAACTTGAATCGGTCCTGACCCGGTGTACCGAAGAGGTACAAAATCAGGTCGCTACCCAAAGTGATTCGACCAAAATCCATTGCGACGGTTGTGGTCGTCTTGCCCGTATTCGTGCCGCCAGTTTCATCAATGCCTTCAGCAACTTTCGTCATGGCAGCTTCAGTAGTAAGCGGCGCGATCTCTGAGATCGATCCAACAAAGGTGGTCTTCCCCACCGCGAAGCCGCCGGCCACGATAATTTTTACCGGAAGTGGTGCTCCCGAATCATCGCTGCCGGACTCTTCTGAAGCCGGAGCGTCAGAGCGCTTGGATACCATCGAGCACCCTTTCAAGAAGTTGCTGGTCAGGGCGGGATTGCCCCGTTGTCGAATACTGCGGCCGATAACTAATCACCAGGCCAGCTTGGGCCAAGTCGCCAACCAAGACCCGCGCTACGCCCAATGGAACACCAAGATGGGCTGAGATTTCCGCGATCGAAATTGGCGACTGGCAAAGCACAATGATCTGACGCGATTCCAAAGTGAGCGTTGATGCTTCGGCTATTCCTTCGGGCGTAATCTTGATAAGCGTCTCGAGCGGCAGGTCAACAGCCGAGCGCGTGCGACCCTGCGTCATCACGTACGAGCGCACGCGAAACGCAGGACCGACCTGCTCGGAGTGATTGCCAGAAAAAGTCATCGTGGTAACGAGGTTTGCAATTCGGCTCGGATTTCCGGTGTCAATACGGCGCCAGCTTTTTCGACCAACATCGCCATCTCGTAGCCAACTAGGCCAACGTCGCATTGGGCTGAGGCGACACATCCCAAACACGAACCGTCACTAATGCCGGTCACGAAAAGGAAGGCATTTTCCATTTCGATGATGACGTTGTTGACCACGCCGCCCGCAAAACGATCGGCAGCGCCATAGGCCAAGCCAATGAGGCCGGACGCGACCGCGCCAAACCGGTCAGCACCATCACGATCAAGGCCGGCCGACGTCGCGATCGGCAAACCATCGGATGACACCACAACTGCCTCGCTCACGCCCGGCACCCGTTCCGCGAAGTTTTGGACAAGCCAGTTCAAGTTTTGTGCTGCGGAGCTGAGTTCCATGGCCGTGTTGGCCTCCATTCAAGTTTGACTACCATCGAATTGTCTAACGGATTTCCTTGATCTTCAGCGCTACTTAAGACTCCCGAGGGTCTGATGCTGAAGTTGCAGCGTCACTACGACCTTTGTCGAGTCCCGATCGGTACCGTGACAACATTTTGCGTACCTCTTCCGGTGATCGCTGACTCGCTCCACTTCCGCGAGTTGCCGTCCCCGGAGCGGACGTGCCCGATCCATCTTCAGAGCGTTTCTTTGGGGTGCGGCGTACCAGACCCGCAGCGGTAAGTGCTGGTTCTTCGACCGCAGGAGCTAAGCCATCCGGAACCTGAATCTCAGCTACCGGAGCCTCTGGGACTGCAGAGTCTGGGACTGCAGACTCGGAAACCACAACCGCCTCGGCTGCTGCAACAGGTGGCTCGACGGGAGCTCGTCCATGCACGCCTTCAACCGGTCGGGGTGCGGATTCGTCGTTGACGAACGATTCGACCTCGAGTTGAAAGTCCACGTCGTCGACCAGTTCTACCTCTGGCAACTCGTCTGGTTCCGCAAGGACGGTCGGCTCGAGAAGTTGGACTGCTTCGGCGAGAGCAAACGGCTCCACAAATTCCACCGGTTCAACTGACGACGCGGACGCCTCCGAATCAACGGGTTCAGGAGACTCGAACTGATCAGCGACTTCCAGTGGGATGCCCACGTCCTCCTGTTCCGGGGACGCGTCGAAAACCAAGTCGATGTTGTCGCGTGCGTCGACATCGGCCGCAACTTCGAACGACGATTCGGCTTCGGAGACAAAATCAGAGGCGTCAACGAGCAGCTGGCCATCGACATACACCTGATTGCCGGGGATTGTGACCAGCGCGGTTACTCCCCCAGATGCTGAAGTATTCATCTCGACGCCGATCGAGAAACGGCTGGCAAGCCGACCGATCACGATGAAACCAAGCGAGCGACTGAGTGCCAAGCCCACCAAAGGTGGTCGGGCCAAGGTTTGGTTTGCCTCCTGAAACTGCTCGGGCGACATCCCGATTCCATGGTCAGTGATCGACAGAACATATCCAGTGTCACTTCGGCGACCATCGATCTCGATTGCACTATCTGGAGGAGAAAAATGAGTCGCATTTTCCATCAACTCCGACAACAGGTGCGCCAGATCAACAGCTACGTTTCCACCAACGGTGACCTCGTCAAGGCTCACGATCGAGATTCGGGCGAAATCCTCAACCTCACCAATTGCGACGCGTACGACATCGGCAAGAGGAATCGGGCGTCCTCGCCGACGTGGAGGTTCCGCCCCCGCTAGCACCAGGAGCGATTCAGCGTTGCGGCGCATACGGGTTGCAAGATGATCAAGTTTGAACAGGTTTTCAAGTTGTTCAGGATCTTCTTCGTGCGATTCAAGCTGATCGATAAACTCAATTTGGCGATCTAGCAGCGTTTGGTTTCGGCGGGCAAGGTTAATGAAGATCTCACCTATGCCCTTCCGGAGCAGGACGCTTTGTTCTTCGGCGACCTCTACGGTCACGTCTTGAATGGAATTGAACTCGGTGGCGAGTTGACCAATCTCGTCGTTCGACCGAACTGAAATTGGCGTAATCACGTCGCGATCGACATCGTCAATCCCATCAGGGTTTCGCAAACCTTCAACCAATGCGGGAAGTTGAACTGACCACAATGCATGTGCCGCCCGGGTCAGACGTTTCAGCGGCCCAGTAACTGAGCGAGCAACGTAGAACGCGATGATCAATGCGATTGCGATCGCTCCAAGGGTGCCGACTACGAAATACAACGCAGCCTGACGAGCGTCACTGCGCACGTGCTGCGCCTGAGTAAGCACGCCGCTAACTACCACCATCTCAGCCGTTTGGAGTGCCGTGAGCTGATTGGTCGATGCTTGGACCACTGCCGCCGGATCAACCTTGGTAAACGCACCGGTTGATGAATTGACACTGATCTTGGGCGAATACACGGTCTCAGCACCGGTTGTCACGACCGCGACGCTGTTGGTCGAATTCAATTTGAGCCCGCTCTTGGGATCCAGAGTCGCTATTACCTGGCTCGCGGCTGAATCTTTGATCTGATCTTCGAATGAACCCAATGTCTGATCACGGTGTGCATCGGAGTAGAGCCGTTGTTGTTCCTCGGTTGATGATTCGACGAATACCCGCTCCTGAAACTTCAGGTCCGCATCGGCGGTAGCGAAAGCCGAGTAAACCTCGCAACCGGCGAACAAATTCGGGCACGGAGCACCTGCAGCCTCATGTGTAGGCCACTTGTCAGGGAAATATCCTGCCTGGGCGATACCAACCGACAGCGCGGCTTCATTCGCCTGCGAAGCTTTCAGACGATTCATTCCGGCAAACGTCGCAAGTCCTCGAGCCAACGTTGGATCGTCGGCACCTTGGGCGATGGTGGCGCTTAACGCGGTCAAGTCATCAGACATCGCAACGAAACCGGTAGTCATTTCAGTCGCGCCAATCGTGCCGCTCGCGATTGACTCGCGTAGACCCGCCAACAACGCGAGCTGGTCAGAAACCGCCGCAACCGATGTTGCGAGCTCGGCAGAATCGGCGCTGGGATTTGCGGCTGCCAACGATGCCTCGTACTGCGCTACTGCTTGATCGGTTAGCGCCTGTTGGGCATGAAGTTCATCAGCCCATTGCTTTCCACCGCTCGCAATTGACGCAGCCGAAAGTACCGACTCATTTTGCAACTCATGAGATAGGTTGGCGGAAACGGCGGCCATTTCAGCGAGTTGCTCCACTCGCTTTGCTGCCGTGGCTGTGTCGAGGCGCTGAGTCACTCCCATCCCAGCCAAAACGACTAACACCAGCACCGGAGCAATGACTACCGCAATCAGCTTGGTGCCGACCTTCATATTCTTCAGCATCTAGCGCCCTTGGGCCTTGTCAGTCGACACGTTGATCCCCACATATGTTCAGATTGCGGATTGGTGATATTTCAGATCCATACCCAGAGGACTGAGTTACGGCCTCACGAGAATTCTTTGTTCAATCGGCCGCATTCGGCCGGACTTGAGTAGCTAGGCAAGTCCTTTCGTCGGCCGTAACGGCATGCGGACCACAACCTGCACTCAAATGGACATTTCATCGACGCAGATCACCGTGGAAGATTACCGAAACGGTGCCGATTTTCAGGTATAGCAGGTGAGAAAAACGGCGCAGGACCTCAACATCTCGCTAGGGTGATTGCAGTTTCAAACCCAGATAGGAGATCAATCCATGAGCGATACCTCGCAAGGTCCAGGTTGGTGGCAGGCATCTGACGGTAAGTGGTATCCGCCGGAGCAAGCACCCGGTGCTGCGCCAGTTCCGAGTTCCGCCGGCGGCAGCGGAGCCTCAACGCTCGATATTGGAGCCGCAATCGGGTATGGCTGGACGAAATTCGTTGAGAACATCGGCGTCATCATCGTCATGGTGTTGATCATCTTTGGCGTGCAAATCGTCTTCAACATCGCACAGCAGTCAATCTCCGGAGGCATCAATAGTTTCTTCCTGGGAAGCGCGATTGGATTCATGATCTGGGCGGCCGGGTGGTTCCTCTATTTCATGTTGAGCGCCGGATTGATTCGAGTTGCGCTCGCGATCACGCGAGGTGAAAAGCCCGAGACTGCGATGCTGTTTTCAACTGAGCGGCTCGGACCGTTCGCAATGGCATCGATCATCGTGTCGCTCCTTACCTTTGTCGGCTTCTTCTTTTGCTGCGTCGGTGCCCTCGTGGTGATGTTCTTCACCTACTTCTATGGCTTCTACGTGCTTGACCGGAACCAGGGTCCCACCGAGTCAGTGTCATCGAGTTTTTCTGTCGTCAAGGAAAATGCCGGTGCCGTTGCCGGATTGTTGATCATCTTGGTCCTTATCAACGTTTTTACCTGCGGCCTCGGAGTCGGAGTGACCTTTATTGCAGGCGGCTACGCCTATCGGGTGCTCAACGGCGAAACAGTCTCGTAGCACCAACTGCATTTCGAATCGATGCGGTGCCCCGGGCAATGCTCGGGGCACCGTGCGTTTACCAACCCATCAGCTAGGTCAAACGCGTGCCGAAACCGAGTGATCGGGCGCTACGCGAACACCTCTATCTGCAGGCTTAGGGAACGATCGGCGACGGAAGCAGGGTTTTGCCCATGAGGTGTCGATCAATTGCTGCTGCAGCCGAACGGCCTTCAGCAATGGCCCAAACGATCAAACTTTGGCCGCGACCCATGTCGCCGCACACGAAGACATCGTCAACGTTGGTTGCCCACGAACTATCACGAGCGACGTTGCCGCGGTCGGTCAGCGTGACGCCCAGCTCGGTCAGTAATCCCGGTTGTTCAGGACCAGTGAAACCCATTGCCAAAAACACCAATTCACACGGCAGGTCGAATTCGCTTCCGACAATCTTTTCAAACACCGGTCGGCCATCAACCATGAGCGTCTCAACCTCGTGACCCCGAAGGCCGGCGAGGTTGCCCGAACCGTCGTCTAGGAACTCAGTCGTGGTGACCGAATAGACCCGTTCGCCGCCTTCTTCATGAGCCGATGCCGTTCGAAACATCAACGGCCAGAGCGGCCACGGAGTTGCATCGGCACGTTCTTCGGGCGGCCGCGGCATGATCTCGAATTGGTGCACCGAAATTGCACCTTGACGGTGTGCGGTGCCAAGGCAATCAGCACCGGTGTCGCCGCCGCCGATTATCACAACCCGTTTGCCAGACGCATCAATCGAACTGACCGAACTATCGCCCTGCTGAACACGATTGGCCAGAGGCAGATAGTCCATAGCTTGGTGGACACCACGCAACCCACTGCCGGGAACGGGAAGGCCCCGAGCGTCAGTCGCACCGCCCGCTAGCAAGACCACATCAAAGTCACGACGAATATCACTGGCAGACACGTCGACACCGACTTCAGTGTTCACCTCAAACATGGTGCCCTCGGCGCGCATTTGGTCGATGCGCCGGTCGAGATGGCGTTTTTCCATTTTGAATTCGGGAATGCCGTAGCGCAACAGGCCGCCAATTCGGTCTGCTCGTTCGTACACCACTACCGAATGTCCGGCGCGAGTCAACTGTTGGGCCGCGGCAAGACCAGCCGGCCCCGAACCAACCACAGCTACTCGTCGACCGGTGAGGACCGACGGCGAAATCGGCCGGACCCACCCTTCGGAAAATGCTCGGTCGATAATTTCGACTTCAACTTGCTTGATCGTCACTGGATCAGCGTTGATTCCCAACACACATGCCGCCTCGCACGGAGCAGGACACAAGCGTCCCGTGAACTCAGGGAAGTTATTCGTGGCATGAAGCCGTTCGGCAGCTTCTTGCCAATGATCTCGATAAACCAGGTCATTCCAATCAGGAATCGCATTGCCAAGCGGACATCCGTTGTTGCAAAACGGTATGCCGCAATCCATACACCGACTGGCCTGGGTGCGAACCGTCTCGATGGGAAATGGCTCGTAGACCTCACGCCAATCCTTGAGACGCACGGGAACGGCTCGTCGGGCGGGAAGCTCGCGTGGATGATGTAAAAAGCCGGACGCATCGCCCATATGTTGACTCTCCGTCTCGTTCGTTCCGGGCCTAGGCCCGAGATGCGGCCATGACCGCTTCCATCGGGTCGGTCCCATCAACTTCGGCGCGCCGCAGCGCGTCAAGGACTCGTTTGTATTCACGCGGCATCACCTTGGTGAACTGTGAGACAGACACACTCCAGTCACCAAGCAAACGCTCAGCGACCTCGGACCCTGTTTCGCGATGATGCCTTTCAACTCGATCCAACAACCACATGCCGTCTTCCTCATTGGGAATTTCAAGGTCAACCATGTCCAAATTCACTTGGGCGATAAACGTGCGATCGGGATCGAGCACAAATGCGATGCCTCCAGACATACCGGCGCCAAAGTTGCGACCGGTCGACCCGAGCACAACGACCCGACCACCTGTCATGTATTCACACGCGTGGTCGCCAACTCCTTCGACCACCGCGATCGCACCCGAATTTCGAACGGCAAAACGCTCGCCGACCTGGCCACGCAAGAACACCTCGCCCGCAGTCGCTCCGTACAAAATCACGTTGCCGGCAATCACATTGTTCTCAGCGACAAAGTTGGCCGCCTTCGGCGGATGCACGATGATTCTTCCACCGGACAACCCTTTGCCAACGTAATCATTCGAATCACCTTCGAGTCGGAGGGTGATTCCACGAGGTACGAAGGCGCCGAAACTTTGTCCAGCCGATCCTTGAAAGGCAATAGTTATGGTGTCATCCGGCAGGCCCGCTCCCCCGTACCGACGAGTCAGTTCCGCCCCCAGCATGGTTCCTACAGTCCGATTGACGTTAGCAATAGGCGACTGGATCGACACCCGCTCGCCACGATCGAGCGCAGGAGAACACTGATCGATCAACGTCATATCGAGTGCCCGATCCAAGCCATGGTCCTGTTCGATCACCTGATGGCGATGATTGCCCTCAAGCAGTTCCGGCTTATGCAGCAACCCGGCGAGGTCGAGGCCACCAGCTTTCCAGTGATCAACTGCGTCGGTTGTATCCAGAACATCAGCTTGGCCAACGGCTGCTTCAAGTGAGCGAAAACCCAACTCCGCCAACAATTCGCGAACTTCCTCCGCGATGTAGGTAAAGAAGGTTTCGACGAATTCAGGCTTTCCGCTGAATCTTTTTCGAAGCTCGGGATTCTGGGTCGCGACGCCAACTGGACAAGTATCAAGATGACAGACCCGCATCATCACGCAACCCGATACCACCAGCGGAGCCGTTGCGAATCCGAATTCCTCGGCTCCGAGGAGCGCACCGACGACTACGTCACGACCGGTCTTCATCTGGCCGTCTACCTGAACCACGATTCGGTCGCGAAGCCCATTGAGTACCAACGTTTGTTGCGTCTCAGCAAGACCTAGCTCCCACGGTGCGCCTGCATGCTTCAGCGAAGTGAGCGGCGATGCACCGGTGCCTCCATCGTGTCCCGATATCAGCACGACATCTGCGTGAGCCTTCGACACACCCGCCGCGACCGTTCCAACGCCGATCTCCGCCACCAGCTTCACGTGCACTCGCGCAAAACGATTGGCATTCTTCAGATCGTGAATGAGCTGAGCGAGATCTTCAATCGAGTAGATGTCGTGGTGAGGCGGCGGGCTAATAAGGCCAACGCCAGGTGTTGAGTGACGCGTCTTCGCAATCCACGGATACACCTTGTGTGCGGGTAATTGGCCGCCTTCACCTGGCTTGGCGCCTTGCGCCATTTTGATCTGAATGTCATCGGCATTGACGAGGTACTCGCTCGTCACACCAAACCGTCCTGATGCGACCTGCTTGATAGCGCTTCGTCTCAGGTCGCCATTTTCATCAGGCACGAAGCGATCCGGGTCTTCGCCGCCCTCACCCGTATTCGATCGACCACCCAATCGATTCATAGCGATTGCCATGGTTTCGTGAGCCTCAGCCGAAATCGAGCCATAGGACATCGCTCCGGTCGAGAACCGCTTCACGATTTCGCTTACTGGCTCGACGTCATCTATCGATATCGGTGGTCGAATGCCAGGCCTAAATCGAAAAAGCCCACGAAGGGTCGCTAGGTCACGGCTCTGATCATCAACGGCTTGGGTGTATTCCTTAAAAATCTTGTATTGCTTTGATCGAGTTGCGTGCTGCAGTTTGAAAACCGTGTCCGGATTGAACAGGTGAAGTTCGCCTTCGCGCCGCCACTGGTACTCGCCACCAACCTGCAGTTGACGATGCGCTTGTTCCTCCGGGCGATCGGGATAAGCAAGCGCGTGACGCATTGCAACTTCGGAGGCGATCTCCTCGAGACCGATACCGCCCAGCATGCTGACCGTGCCGGTAAAAAACTCGTCGATGAGTTCATGGCCTAGGCCGATGGCTTCGAAGATTTGAGCGCCGCTATAGGAAGCAACGGTCGAGATTCCCATCTTCGACATGACCTTTAGGACGCCTTTGCCGCATGACTTGATGTAATTCTTCACCGCCTTGACCGGATCGGCAATGTCGGTCAGGCCTTGTGCAATCAAGTCTTCAATTGATTCAAATGCGAGGTAGGGATTAATCCCCGCCGCGCCGTAGCCAAGCAGCAGTGCCATGTGGTGCACCTCACGCGCGTCGCCACACTCAACGACAAGACCCACGCGGGTCCGAGTCTTTTCACGGAGCAAGTGATGATGAACCGCGCTCGTGAACAACAACGACGGAATCGGTGCCAATTCATTGGTCGAGTGCCGATCAGACAACACAAGAATCGTGGCACCTTCAGCAATTGCCGCAGAGGCCCGCAAACGCACGTCATCAAGCGCACGTCGCAAGCCCGGTCCGCCCTCGGCGACTGGAAAGAGGCACGAGATAGTTACCGCTCGAAAGTCCGTGAGATCGTCGTATTCGTTTATGGCATGAATCTTGTCGAGTTCGTCATTGTTGATAATCGGTCGCGCAAGATGAACTTGACGACACGAAGCCGGGCCCGGTTCGAGGATGTTGCCTTCCGGACCCATCGAGCCACCAATTGACGTCACCAGTTCCTCACGAATCGCGTCGAGCGGCGGGTTCGTAACCTGTGCGAACAGTTGAGTGAAATAGTCGAACAACAAACGCGATCGCGATGACAGCACCGCGATCGGAGTGTCAGTTCCCATTGACCCGATGGGTTCAAGACCAGTTCTCGCCATCGGTTCGATGAGCAACTTCAATTCTTCGGTGGTGTATCCAAACACCTGCTGACGTTGCACCACTGTTCGATGCGGTCGCAGTTCGTGGTCGCGATGCGGAAGCGCATCGAGGTCAATCAAATTTTCGTCTAACCACTCTTGATATGGGTGCGCGTCAGCGAGCTCAGATTTGATCTCGGCATCGTCGATGATTCGACCCTGCGAGGTGTCGACCAAAAACATTCGGCCCGGTCGTAACCGACCTTTTTCGATCACTGTGGCCGGATCAAGATCAATCACGCCGACCTCGGACGCCATGATCACCAAATCATCGTTCGTGACCCAATAACGCGACGGCCGCAAGCCATTGCGGTCGAGCACCGCACCCATAACGGTGCCATCAGTGAAGGCAATTGACGCAGGACCGTCCCATGGTTCCATCAGTGATGCGTGATAGCGATAGAACGCTCGCCGCTTTGGGGCCATGGTCTCATGGTTCTCCCACGCTTCCGGGATCATCATGAGCACCGCGTGGGGAAGCGAATAGCCGCCCATATGCAACAGCTCGAGAACCTCGTCGAACGTTGCTGAATCGCTGGCACCCGCAGTACAAATCGGCAAAATCCGACTCAGATCGCCGGGAAGCAGATCAGTCGCAAGCAGCGATTCGCGTGCTTGCATCCAGTTGCGATTGCCTTGGACGGTATTGATTTCACCGTTGTGTGCGACATAGCGAAACGGATGCGCTAGAGGCCACGACGGGAATGTGTTGGTAGAAAAACGCGAATGGACGAGTGCCATCGCTGATTCGACTCGACTGTCGCGCAAGTCGGGAAAGAATGCGCCAAGTTGAGGTGTCGAAAGCATCCCTTTGTAGACAAGCGTGCGGCAAGACAGGCTCGGGAAATACACGCACACCTCGCCCGACGGACCGCGTACTTCGTGTTCTATACGCTTCCGAACGATGTAAACCCGACGTTCCAAAGAATCATCGGCAAGGCCATCGCCCGCTAAGAACATTTGAACAAACGATGGTTCGACGGCTCGAGCTGACTCGCCGATCATCGAATCGTCAAAAGGAACCTCCCGCCAACCAAGGACACGAAGGCCCTCACTGGTCGCGATCTGCTCCATTTCAAGCTTCTTTTCATGTGCCGCAGCTACATCGCGCGGCAAGAAGGCGATTCCGGTGGCGTACGAGCCCTCGGGTGGAAGCCCAAAGTCAACGACGTCGCGCAGGAATCGGTCAGGAATTTGAATCAGGATGCCCGCACCGTCGCCGGTATTGGTTTCTCGACCGGAAGCTCCGCGGTGTTCGAGTGCCTCAAGGGCGCCAATCCCTCGGGCCACAATCTGATGGCTTCGGACGCCCTTCATGTGAACGATGAAGCTGACGCCACACGCGTCGTGCTCGAACGCCGGGTTATACAACCCTTCGGCCGGCGCGCCAAGACGCGCCAATGTGACCTCAGCACCACCGGCATCGCCGGGACTAGGCGCCCGTTTGGGTCGCGTTAGGTCTTTTTTCATTCGTCTTCCCGGTAAGCAGGTCGTCTTCCCTCAGCGGGAAAGGCGGCGTAACGCTCTGGCTGCTGGGACGGCGGTGGCCCTGCTGCTGAGACAAAGATCGTACACGGCAGGCGCACCATCGGTCGAAAACATCCACCTACCGTCCCGTAAACCGCTGCCGATAAGGTCTTGCTATGGCAGATCTCGGGTCACCCGCTTCCGGTCTAAGCAGTTCGGCGTCGGTGCCAATTGAGATTGCTCGATCCGAGGCATCGGACCTCCTCAGCTTCATATCGGCGTCACCGTCGCCATTTCACGCCGTGGCTGAAGCTTCCCGAAGGCTCGAACACGCTGGTTTTTCGCGGGTCAGGGAAGCCGATTCATGGGGAGTGGCACCCGGCCGGCACTATCTCGTTCGAGGCGGAAGCCTCATAGCGTGGTCTGGTGATCCGTCTGCGGCTGCCGCCGGTTCGGGGTTCAGGATTCTCGGCGCGCACACTGATAGCCCCAACCTTCGAATCAAACCTCAGCCAGTTGCTGGCGACAAAACGTGGCGTCAACTCGCGGTTGAGGTCTACGGCGGCGCGTTACTCAACTCGTGGTTGGATCGAGATCTTGGGATTTCTGGGCGTATCGCAGTCGCGATCGACGACTCGATTCACAGTCACCTCTTCCGCGACGATCGTCCGTTGTTGCGCATCCCGCAACTGGCGATTCATCTTGATCGCGAAATTAATACGCAGGGCTTGAAGTTGAATCCTCAGCTACACATGATCCCGACCTGGGGCGTCGGACACTCAAATACGACTTCATTCCTCAACTACCTGGCGAATGCAATCTCAGTTGAGCCAGGTGACATCGTTTCATGGGACTTGGGCCTCCACGACGTGAACCCCGGGACAATCTCAGGACTCGAAAATGAGTTCGTCAGTTCGGCACGGCTCGATAATCAACTGTCGTGCTGGGCCGCGGTCGAAGCAATCACCGCCAATTCGGCGCCAACGGTTTCGGGAGGACCGCTCGCAGTGATCGCGTTGTTCGACCACGAAGAAGTCGGAAGCGTCTCGTATTCGGGGGCCGGAAGTGATTTGCTCGGGAGCACGCTCGAGCGAATCGTGTTGGCCGGCGGAGGCGATCGAGGCGCATTTTTGCAAACGCTCCGTCGTTCATGGTGCGTGTCGGCTGACGGCGCGCACGCTACTCACCCAAATTATGGCGAGCGTCACGAGCCCAATCACCACATTGCGCTAAATGCCGGACCGGTAATCAAGCACAACAGCAACGAGCGTTACGCGACCAATGCGATGACCAGCGGACTTTTCGAGATGGTGTGCCGTTCAATCGATGTGCCAGTCCAACATTTCGTTTCGCGCAGCGACATGGCATGTGGATCCACGATCGGTCCGATGACTGCGTCCGCGCTTGGAATCGCCACCGTTGATGTCGGTGTGGCCCAGCTCGCCATGCACTCGATTCGCGAGATGTGCGGTGCCCTTGACCCTGCATTGTTCAAACGGGCCCTCACCGCATGTCTGGTTACTTCGCTCCCCACCGACAACCTGTAAGGTCGATTACATGCGCATAGGAATCAACGGATCGAGCCAGATGAATTCGCTCGATGCAATCATCTCAGGGGCAAAAACAGCGGCTAGCGATGGGTTCGCTTCGGTTTGGCTGGCCCAAATTTTCAACGCCGATGCATTAATGGCCATTGCCGTCGCCGCCCGAGAGGTCGAAGGAATCGAATTCGGCACGGCGGTGATACCGATCCAACCTCGCCATCCCCAGGCTCTCGCTGCTCAAGCGCTAACCGCACAAGCCGCGTCAGGAAACCGCACCGTGCTCGGCATAGGACTCTCTCACCAATTCGTCGTCGAGCACATGTGGGGTCTTCCATTCGATCGCCCCGTTCGGCACATGCGTGAATATCTCGAAGCGCTTGACCCGCTGTTGCGCGGCGAGTCCGGTGATACGCACGGCGAGATTCTGACGTCAGTCGGACAAATCGATGTCGCAAATGCTGCGCCGCCTCAGGTCTTGGTGGCGGCATTAGGCGAGCAGATGTTGAAACTGACAGGTCGGCTCGCCGACGGAACCATCACATGGTGCACTGGCCACAAAACGTTGAACAATCACATTGTTCCAACGCTGAATGCTGCGGCCGAGGCGGCAGGGCGGCCCACACCACGCATCGTGGCTTCGCTCCCTATTGTGATTACCGACGACCGAGACGGAGCGAAAGCGTTTGTCGCTGAGTCGCTTCAGATGTACGGCCAACTTCCGTCGTATCGAGCAATGCTTGATCGAGAAGGCGCTGCCGACCCGAGTGATGTAGCAATCATTGGAAACGAGTCGGAAGCATTCGAAGCATTCGAGTTGCTTCGTGCGGCAGGGGTAACCGATTTCGCTGCTGCCGAAATGGGGCGCAACCCCGATGAGGTTGCGCAAACTCGATCGTTCTTGCGATCGCAGATCTAGCATGTCACGAACCTGACAAGGTTCTCGTCTCAGATCGTTCGATCTTGATCTGTCCAATAGCGATCACGCAGCACCCTGGTATGGAGTTTGCCCGTCGGGTAACGCGGTAACTCGGCCTCAAAGTCAATTGACCTCGGCACCTTGTAACCGGCGAGGTGAGCGCGAGCAAACGTCAGTATCTCTGCTGCCAATTCGTCGGATGGTTGTTCTCCTTGCACCAGCTCGATCGCCGCTTTTACCGACTCCCCCCACTCGTCGTCGGGAATCCCAAAGACGGCAACGTCCGATACTGCTTGATGCTCACTTAGCACTTGTTCAATCTCGACCGGATAAATATTGACTCCACCCGAAATGATCATGTTGGCAGCACGATCAGCGAGATACACCCACCCGTTTTCGTCGACTCGGCCAATGTCGCCGATGGTGTAGGTACCCGGCTCCAGGAATGCTTCCAATGTCTTTTCCGGCGCATTGTGGTACTCGAAAACAGATTGTGAAACGAGGTTTCGGCACCAAAGCGTTCCAACCTCCCCAGCTTCGAGCCGAATCCCATCCTCACTGGCGGCGAACACCTCATAACTCGGCATTGCACGCCCAACCGTACCTGGATGAGTGAGCCATGCTTCGGAATCAACCGTCGTGACGACGCCGCCCTCGCTCGCTCCCCAGTACTCGAGAAAAACCGGTCCCCACCACTCAATCATGCGGGTCTTCACCGCAACGGAAATTGGGGCCGCTCCATGCAGCACCGTGACTAATGACGACGGATCAAATGATGCGCGTCGTTCGGCGGGCAAGCGCAGTAGGCGAACACACATCGTGGGTACGAGATGTGTGTTCCGAATGCTTCGTTCTTGAATCAGGTCGAGCGCCAGAGGTTCATTCCAGCGCGGCATGAGGATCAGGGGCGCTCCGTTTTGCAGGTCGATGAGCGCGTAGCCGAGTGGCGCGGCATGGTAGAGCGGTCCTGTCACGAGATGGGGGCCACCACCGTCAAGTCCGATCATCGGACCGGTTGCACGACTGAGCTCAACTTGTGCCGCTACTGTCGCCTGGGTTGCGCGCTTGACACCTTTGGGCTGACCGGTGGTGCCGCTCGTGTACAGCATCGAGCCGCCGGCAGCGTCGCTCGGATCAAACGGGTCTGACCGAGCAGCGCTCAAGGCGACATCAAGGTCGGGCCCTGCGACCAATACCGGACACGTTCCAGCCGCCGTGCGAGCGATCGATTCGAACTCCGGATCACAAATCAATAACGAAGCTTCGCTGTCAGCGACGATGTATGCAGCCTCCGTTGCGGTGAGGTGCCAATTGATGGGCGTAATCCAAACTCCGGAATACAACGCTCCGAGGATCAACTCGATGAATTCGACTCGGTTTCCCATAAGGATTGCGACATGACCACCAGGCGCAATCTGATACGTCTCGCGAAACATCCGGCCAGCGCGTGTTGCTCGGTCAGCGAGTTGCGCCCACGACCGAGTTCGGGTGAGATCGTCGAGAGCCAATCCATTCGGATCGGTGAACACAGGATCGGGCAACACGTCGGCGACCCTACCGCCCACTCGCGTTGCGATGCTTAGCAAGTCGCGGCGACGGCTCGCAATTGTTGACAATGAAACAGTTTCGGCACCGCATCACTAAGGTTTCGAAGTGGAGCCCGACGAAGCACGATCAGTGCTCAATATCACCCCTGCAGCGAGCGCGACCGAGATTCGCGACGCCTACCTTCGGCTCATTCGCGCTCGCCATCCCGATCGCGCAGGTGATGATCCGCATGCGACTGAACACACCGCTCGCATAACCCAGGCGTACGCAGTGATCATCGATCACCTTCGCGAGCATTATTCGGGTATCGGCGTCGCTGCATCGGCAGCCGAGTCGACGGTAGGCAGCGACTCAGCCGGACTTAACGTCGAGCAACTCGGTGAGTCAGTGTTGTCGATGTCACTCGACTTTGATTCCACCTTCACCCGCGTCTTCGAGGCGGCCGGACGAGTGGGCCACATTGCGTATTTTGACCGCAATCTCGGCATCGTCGAAGCAATGGTTCGATTCGAGGGTGGACCGACCTGCTCGGTGCTGATGATGCTGAAACTGGATACGAACGGCACCGAAATTGCTTGCTCAATGGAATCAATTGAGGCCGCTGCAACCCCTCCAATCGAGCCGGTTCTCGCGGCTGTCATTCACGAACTGAGGACACCGCATCTCGGCCGTTAATCAAACTGTTCGGATTTCGAGTTGAGGGTCCGCCACCTACGAGTCCTGATCCGGCACCATGGTGACCCATGGAAGCCATGGATCGAGTACACGTCCTTACCGAACCGAACCGGACATTTCGACCTACATCGAGTTACAGCGGAGCTTGGCTCCTTGACCCCGAGCCTTTTCACACTGAGTTCGACCAGCTCTACGCCGGTATTGAATCGTCTGAAGGGTTAACGAGGCTGAGGTGGGCGGCAACTCAAACTTGGCGGAGCACCGATGTTGTCACCCATGACTATGTAGACATGTTGCGAACCGAATCTGCTGACGATTGGGAAGACGCCTACGACGAGAAGCATCTGGCAGATTGGTATCGAGTTCTTATGGCTTCTTATGTTGAGCCAATAACTGCAATCAAAACCCCGAAGGCCCTGAAAGAGCGACTGCCGCTGCTCGGGTTTAGTGCGAGCGAATCGAGGCGGCTTGCCTATGGCCGCGAGCTTCAAGGTTTGGTTGAGGCATTCGGATCGCTGCCGGTCGTGGCCCAAATAGCGCCGTTTTTGAGCATCGGAAGTCGCGGCTGGCTGAGCCAAGACGACGTTGAAAGCGCGTTAAACCGTCTACATGGCTTGGACCGCACGATCTTCCGGGATGCCCAAGAGTTGGTCCCTATGGTCGAGGATTTGCATGCGATGCTGTCGGCGGCCCGCAATCAGCCCAACAGCGTCGTGTTATTGCTCTGCGATTGATGGCGGGTTTTGCGCGTCGTTCGTGACTTCCTTAGGGTTCGGGAATGAGCGAGTCCGAAAAATCTGAAGTCATTGAGCAACTGCAAACTTGGCTGGAAGAAAACTGGAACCCGGACCTAACGGTCGCAGAGTGGTGGAACCGCCTCGGGTTGGCTGGTTGGTGTGCTCCCACATGGCCGGTTGAGTGGTACGGCAAAGGCGTCAGCCGCGACGAAGCCAATGACATCGCTCGTACGATCGCTGCATTTGGTGCGCTAGGTGCTCCAGCCGGTTTAGGTCTGCTGCTAGCCGGGCCAACGATCGTCGAACATGGCACTGACGAACAGCGTCGCCGGCTCCTGCCACCGATCGTGACCGGACAAGTTGCTTGGTGTCAGCTGTTCAGTGAACCCGGCGCCGGTTCTGATCTCGCGGGCCTGCAAGCCAAAGCTGTCAAAGACGGCGACGAGTGGGTCGTCAACGGTCAGAAGGTGTGGACTTCAGGTGGCCAATGGGCCGATGTGGGCATGTTGCTCGCTCGAACCGATGTCGAGGTTCCCAAGCACGCAGGAATCAGCTACTTCGCAGTTTCGATGGATCAATCCGGGATGGATGTCCGACCGCTTCGAGAGATGACCGGGCGTTCGCTTTTCAGTGAAGTATTCATGACCGACGTGCGCGTCGACGACGTTGATCTCATCGGAGGATTGAACAATGGTTGGCGTGTCGCCAACACCACTCTCGCTAACGAACGAGCGGGTTTAGGTGCTGGAGGCGGTGGCGCTTCCGGCATGGCTTCTCCAGGTTCCAAAGCCGGCGCCCTTGAGCGACGAGTCGGTGACATGGTTGCTGCACCGCGTGGTGATGGTGGCCCAGGCGGAAGTCCACGCGGTGCGTTGATGACTGACCTAGCCAAGACATTCGGACGCGACACCGATGCGAGTTTGCGTCAAGATCTCATGCGCCTTCACACGCTCAATGAAATCGCCCGCTACACCAATCTCCGGATGAAGGCAGCCAAGGCTGCAGGCAAGGGTCCAGGACCAGAAGCGAACACCGCGAAACTGTCAATGAGTCGCATCACGCGACTCAGTCGCGACTTGGGTTTAGCCATCCTTGGAGCCAACGGCATGCTGGCAGGTAAGGACGCTCCACTCGACGGCATGATCACCGAAATGGCGCTGTTCTCGCCCGCTGTCTCGATCTACGGCGGGAGCGACGAAATCCAGCGCAACATCATTGGCGAACGGGTTCTTGGGCTACCGACCGAACCGCGCCCTGACAAAGGCGTTCCGTTCAAAGACCTCCGAGTCGGAACCCAAAAAGAATCCTAAATCAAGGTTTCAAAGCAGAAAGTTTACGGCCCAGTCCTCGGCGGTGCCGAAGGCGCATGACTCGGATGCCCATCGTGCCGAGACGCTTCGGGAGCGGGAACCACCATGCTTCGCGTCGAAGCCCAAGGCGATCAGTCATGATCGATTTCACTTGTGAGAATTCCCGAAGCCCTTCCGGTCCATGGACTCGACCTATGCCCGATTCTTTAACCCCACCGAACGGCAGTGCCGGAGCCGCATAGGAAACGATCACGTCGTTCACACAGACGTTGCCCGCTTCTAGACCCCGAGCGAGAGCCTGGCCAATGGCCGAATCGCCAGTCCAGACCGAAGAATTAAGTCCGTATCGTGAATCATTGGCGAGACGCAACGCATGGTCGGCGTCATCGACTTTCATGATGGGCAACACCGGACCAAATGTTTCGTCTTGCATGATCTGCATCGAGTGATCGACGTCGACAAGGACCGTTGGTTCGAACCAAAGTCCACGGCGGTCAGGTACTCGACCCCCGCCAATCAGTATCGTCGCGCCTTTGGCTTCGGCATCAGCCAAGTGGCGCTCAACAATGTCGAGTTGCGGAGCGAAAGTCATCGAGCCGATGTCGTCACCAGCGCCCACACCTTGACGGATAGCGGCCGTTCGTTCGATCACCTTTTCGACAAATGGGTCAAAGACCTTTTTGTCGACGTAAACACGTTCAACCGACATACACGTTTGACCCGAGTTCTGGAACGCACCCCATACGGCACCAGCCGCGGCGCGATCGAGATCGGCGTCGGCACACACAATCATGGGATCCTTGCCGCCAAGTTCAAGCAACACTGGCGTCAACGTCTCCGCTGCTGCGGCCATTACTCGCTTACCGGTTCGGACCGAGCCGGTGAAACAGATTTTTCCCACGCCAGATCGCACGAGCGCTTCGCCGGTTACACCACCCCCGGTCACGACTTGAACCAAATCGGGATGCCCCCCAACGTCGGCGAACAGGTCGCCGATGGCGACTCCGACCAGCGGAGTGACCTCCGAAGGCTTCAGGATGACCGAATTGCCAGCGAACAATGCAGTGATGACCGGTGTCATCGCCAAAATAAACGGGTAATTCCACGGGGAGATCACGCCAATCACGCCCAATGGCTCATAGGAGCGCAACGCTCGTTTATGACTCATCAAACCAACATCGACTTTTTGAGGGGCAAGTGACCGTTCACCGGTTTTGCCGTAGTACTGAATCGTTTCGCATGCCGTCATCAACTCGGCAAATACCGCTTCGGCTCTGAGTTTGCCCGTCTCAGCGGTAATGACATCAACAAGCAATTCGGCTCGATCGAGCAGCAAGTCGCGAACTGCATAAATGTGGGTCCGACGTTCCGCAAAACTCAGTCCATTCCATGCCTGATAAGCCACCTGGGCTCGCTCGAGCACCCGGGCAACATCGTCGGCAGTCATATCGGCAACAAAGCCAAGTGAATCTCCGGTGCGAGGATCAATGGTTTCAATATCCGGTCGAAGCGGATCTACTTGGTTTGGCCGATCAACACCTGACTGAGCAGAAGAAGTAATCGTCATGCGTGTAATGGTAGAGCCACTCAACGAAAACTGCAGCCAGTGTTCAACGTCGGCGAGATCCAATCGCAGTAGCAAGAATGCACACACCGCAATAGATCGCCACCATTGACCAGAACAGTGGATCGGTGGGTCGATGGAGGTAACGGGCAAATCCCACCCCGAGCGCGGCCGCCAACGGAATAGTCAGCATGATCTGTCGACGTTGGCGATAGGTGATCAACCCGAGATGTTCCATCACGAACTCGGTCACTGAGGGCAACGGCAGGAGCGCCAGCAGCCACGGATCGAGCGAGTGAGACCATCGGATACCACGCAACGCGAGCACCATCACCGCGATTGCAATGGGATACAACACGATGCAGCGACAACAAACACGGGTCTTGCCCACGACGAGGCATCGGCGGTAATCCTCGGGATAGTGGTGAGCGATCCAAAGGGGCGTAACTAACTTGTCGCTTGGCCCACTAGGCGCGCTCGGCATGAATCGATGCTAGGTGTTTCGGGCTCACACCCCTGTCACCTAGTCTCGGCCACGATACCGAGATGCAGACGACGGAGGAACACTCATGGCGATAAAGGCTGACCATATTGCGCGAGTGGTCATTGACAACGAATGGATCAGCGTTGAGCGCGGCACCTTCGAAGTGGTGGAGATGGTATTTCTCGACGAGGATGATGAGCCCATTCACGATCCCATTGACGTCAAGGCGTACACCTTTGTCACCCCGACGGGGGATCGCTACTTCGGTCCGCTATCTGCCATCACGTTATTCAAGATCGCGGAAGTTTGAGTGAGCGTTTTGGTCGTCTGCGCCCAAACAAGACAGCACGCAGGTAGTTGCGAAACTCGACACGGCCCGGCAACGTGAGACCGTGACTGCAACGAACAACCGTCAATCTGACGTTCCGAACACGCTTGAGATGGTCGATGTTTCGCTAGTTCGGGCCAGCCGAACCATTCTTTCGCAGGTGAATTGGACCGTAAGTGCTCGGCAGCACTGGGTGGTTCTTGGTCAAAATGGTTCGGGTAAAACATCACTCATTCGCATCGCCTCGATGTATCTCCATCCAAGTTCGGGTGAAGTGCATTTGCTTGGCCAGACGCTTGGACGCACCGATGTGCGTGCGTTACGGACCAGAGTCGGACTCGCGAGTCCATCACTATCGGATCAATTTCGCCGCGACCTAACACCGATAGAGATCGTCATGACCGCGCTGAACGGAGCGCTTGAACCTTGGTGGCATACCTATACCAACGACGATCGAGCCCAGGCCAGATTGCTACTTAACCAACTCGGTTGCGGTGCAGTGGCCGACAACCGATTCGGCATGCTTTCGTCGGGTGAACGCCAACGGGTCCTCTTGGCACGGACATTAATGACTTCACCCGCTTTACTGCTCCTTGATGAACCCACTGCCGGTCTCGATCTGCGAGGTCGCGAAGAACTGGTTGCGACTCTTGGCGAAATCGCCCAGTCGCCGTCCAATCCCCCATCGATTTTGGTCACTCATCACGTTGAAGAAATCCCCGTCGGATTCACCCACGCGCTTTTGATCACCAACGGTCGAGTACAAGCATCCGGTCCAATCGATGTAGTGCTCACATCTGCATCACTTTCGCAATGTTTTGACCTGCCGCTTACGTTGTCGCGCGAATCAGGCCGATGGACAGCACGGGCGGATTCGGCGACATAACGCGTCAGATGGTCCGATGAATCACCGAAGTTGAATAACAGCCTCAAGCAGTGCTGGCCGAGATCGTTCAACCGCGTCGTGCAACAACAGCTCGAACACTTTGCCGGCGATAGCGCCGCCATAGCTCAAGTGCATCACTAGGCGGCTCAAGCCATCTTCCTCAACGATTCGCGCGTCAAGCACCCAAGAACCGTGACGTCGACCGTCGAGCTCCCTGCGCTCAAAACGCACCGATGCTGGTGGGGAGCACTCAGTGCGCACCATGCGAAGTCGTTTTGACCGAGCAAGTGGCCCGACCCGACCACGCAAGTCAACAAGCCAAGCTCGATCTCCACTATCGGAGGTATGCGAAGCAACGATCTCTGCGCGCTCGACGATCTCTAACCATTGTGGATACGCAGTCAAATCATCGACGAGACGAAAGAGTCGCTCGGCTTCACAAGGCGCTTCGAGTTCGGCGACGAAATTCACCCTCACATTGTGCCGCCTCAGGTCAACAGTTCCCGCCATCCTGGGCCCGAAATCAGGGAAAGGGTCACCTAGGACTCAACCCAAGTACTCGGCGCCATGAATGAAGATGTGAACTCGCTCCCCCCGTTCGTGACGGGCCTCCGCCGTGATGTTGCGATCCATGTCGATGAGCGACCCACCGGGCAACTCCAAAGAGATGCGCATGTGGTCACCGCGAAACACTTCACGCGCTACCGATACCGAAATCGCTCCTGGCCGATGGTCGTCAACCAACTCAACGTCATCGGGCCGAATCAAAATTGGCTGCAACCCAGGAGGCGTCGAGGCGACGACACATGAACCCCAAGGGCCGTAGGCTCGGCCGTCAAAAACCTCAGCGTCGAACACATTTGTGAATCCAAGAAACCGCGCAACGAAAGGGCTTTTCGGGTATGACCAAATGACCTGAGGCTCACCAATTCGTTCAACGCAACCATCGTTCATAATCACGACGCGGTCAGCTACTTCGAATGCTTCAGCTTGATCATGGGTGACATACAGCACGCTCAGTCCAGTTTTCGCAAACACCTGCGAGAGGTCACGCACCAAGGTCTCTCGATGCATCGGGTCGAGCGCTCCCAAGGGCTCATCGAGCATCAAGATCTGCGGCGTAGCGGCAAGCGCTCGCGCCAATGCAACCCGCTGACGTTGACCGCCTGACAGCGTAGAGATCGAGCGCTGGCCAAAACCGGTGAGGCCAACAAGGTCAAGCATTGCGTCGACTTTGACCTCACGATCGGTCGGTGATTCATGCGCCATCTCAAGTCCGAAACCAACATTCCCGGCCACCGTTCGATGGGGAAATAACGCAAAGTCTTGAAACATCAGACCAACGCCACGCCGATGAGTCGGGATCGACTGCATATCGCGTCCGGCCAATACGACTCGACCATGATCGATAGGTAGAAGCCCGGCGATCGCCTGCAACAACGTGGTCTTTCCGCTGCCACTCGGGCCAAGCAAGGCAACGACTTCACCTGCCCCGACATTGAAATCGACCCGGTTGAGACTAGGGCGCAAGGCGCCGGGATAGGAAGTCGAAACCGATTCGATCCGCAACATCAGAACTGGCCCAACTGGCGAAGGCGTAATCGATCGACCAACAGTACGATGGTCGCAGTAACCGCCATCAAGATCACACTGAGGGCCATCGCTTGGCCCAAGTTGAGTGCGCCCGGCTGGCCCAAAAAGCGATAGATCACGATGGGGATCGTGGGATAGTCGGCTCGAGCCAGAAAGACCGTCGCCCCGAATTCACCAAATGAGATCGCAAACGCAAAGCCTGCGCTCACCAACACCGATCGAAAAATAACGGGTAGCTCGATAAAGCGCCAGACCTGCCACGGGGAAGCTCCGAGCACGCCGGCTGCGTCACGAAGCTGTCGGTCCATAGAGCGGAACATTGGGACCAAGGTCCAAACCACCAATGGAATCGCCACAATCGCTTGCGCTATCGGTATAAGCCACAGTGACGCTCGCAGATTCACCGGTCCATGATCGAGTGCGATGAGAAACCCGAAGCCAACAGTTACGGCCGAGGTTCCCAAAGGCAGCAACAGTGCCGCATCAAACCACCCGAGCCCGCGTCCGGCGCGCCGAGCGATCGCCCACGCGGCTAGGCCGCCGATGACCAGAGCGATTGTCGTTGCCGCTAACGCGAATCCCAGCGAATTCCCCACTGCCTCAATGGGCGGGACAAAGATCGTGCTCCCTCGCTTATTCGTGAACAGCGCTTGCCACGAAGTAAATCCGAATCCAGCAATTGAGAGCGATTTCCAACACAGCACCACCAGCGGGACTCCGAACAGCAATCCCATCTCGCAAAGCGCCAACGTGACGAAAACTCTTTCTCGAAACGATCCCGGTCGGTACGCAGTTTCACGGCCTGGTCGCAACGACTGTTGGACCGATCGCTTGCGCTGATAGCGGGAGTAGATCACCAGCGCGGTTGCGATACCTACGAGTTGCATAATGGCCAGTACTGCTGCCACGTCAAGGTGAAAGAAGCGTGCGGTTTGGTCATAGATCTCAACCTCGAGGGTGCGCGACGAGGAGCCGCCCAACACCAGCAAAATGCCAAACGAAGTGAAGCAGAAAAGAAAAACAATTGAGGCCGATGCAGCTATGGCCGGACGGAGCAACGGCAGTGTCACGGCGCGAAACGTCCTCAACGGTGACGCGCCCAACGTGCGCGCCGCTTGCTCCATCGATGGGTCGAGGCACGCCCACAGGGTTCCCACCGTTCGCACGACTACCGCGACGTTGAAAAACGCATGCGCCAGCAGTACGAGCCACATTGATCCCTGCAAGTTTATTCCGCTTGCCCCGTGCGGTCCGAAAAGCGCGAGGAACGATGCTCCTACGACGACGGTTGGTAGTACGAATGGCACCAGGAGTAACGCCCACAACACCCGCTTACCTCGGAACTCAAACCGGGCGAACAATGCGGCGATAGGAAGCGCCAACAACAAGGTGACCGCTGTCGACGCCGATGCTTGCCAGATCGTGAACCAAAGGACTTTGCGGTAATACCTCGAGTTGGCAACGTCAGAAAAGGCGCTGAAGTTCCAGTGTCCTTGATGGACCAGCCCGCGAAGAATTATCGACACGACGGGATAGGCGAGAAAGACCGCCAGAAACGCGAGCGGAATCACGAACAGGGCTAAACCCCACGCCCTCGTCCAAACGCGAAGCAGGACGATCCTCATGGCACATTCACCGATTGCCAACCACCGAGAGATCGAGCATTGCAACCATCAATGCAAAACCGTCGATGTCCACTGATCAATCCACCTT
>Ga0194055_10000023_pt1 | contig 97140 bp, 79 predicted proteins | sample SepL449m_MetaG_FD_155482 | JGI IMG/M metagenome (GOLD analysis project Ga0194055, IMG submission 155482) | Anoxic zone freshwater microbial communities from boreal shield lake in IISD Experimental Lakes Area, Ontario, Canada - Sep2016-L442-9m | ecosystem: Environmental > Aquatic > Freshwater >... | reverse complement strand
TAAACAGAACAAGGCCGCTGGTGTTTGCATCAAGCCGATGGGCCGGGCGAGGCACTTGTGGAGCATAAACTGCTCGCAAAATGGACTGCAACGTGTTGCGATTATACCGGCCGCTGGGGTGGAGCGGCAGCGGCGACGGTTTGTCGATAACGAGCAGGGCTTCGTCTTCGTACACGATCCGGATTGCCGCATTCACGTCGGGCTCGCGCGTGCCAGGTAAGAGCTGCAGATACCGCTCACCTGCGCGTACGATGCGATCGCCAGTCACTGGGGATGCATCGCGATCGAGCATTCGTCCCGCTGCAAAAACAGCTACCCAATCGTCGCGCGGCACCTGCTTTACAATGGTGCGAACAAAATCGATGAGCGACAGGCCGTCGCACCGTGCGGGAACAATGAGCGGCCGTTGGTTGCGGTACGGTTGGCTGCCTGGAAGCGGTTGCGTGGCTTTTGCCAAGAGCGAGTGCCGTTTTTCCAAAGTGCGTGTCTGCTGTTCGGCGTCGGTTGCAAAGCAATAGGGGCACGACACCGACTTTTGAAATCGCGGATCGAGCAGATCGTCCGCCGTCAGCGGCGTGAGGCAGGCATAGCACTGATCGCTGGCCGTTTCGCTCAAGCTCGGATCCAATCCGACCCGTTGATCAAAAACAAAACACTCCCCCCGATAGTGATCGCCGCCAACGTCCTCGAAATACTTGAGGATGCCGCCATCGAGTTGATACACCTGCTCGTACCCCTGTCGCTGCATAAACGGCCCTGCTTTTTCGCAGCGAATGCCGCCGGTGCAAAACATCACGACTGGCTGCTGCTTCATGGCATCTGGCAGCCGGGCGACTGCGTCTGGAAATTCGCGAAAATGATTGATGCCGAGGCTCATCGCATTCCGGAACGTGCCTAGCTTGATTTCGTATGCGTTGCGCGTGTCCAAGAGCGTGATCGGCCGCCCTTCGTCGAGCCATTGCTTGAGTTGGTGCGGCGAAAGCTTTGGAGACGGCGACCTTGCTGGATCAATCCCCTCGACTCCAAACGCAATGATTTCGCGTTTGATGCGAACGAGCATCCGAGTGAAGGGCTGTCGATTACTCTGGCTGACCTTCACAGGCAACTGTTCCAGGCCCCGAATGCCCCTCAGTTCAGCGAGCAACCACTCGACGTGCGCCGACTGGCCCGCCACAAACAGGTTGACCCCCTCTGTGCTCAGGAGAATCGTTCCTTTGAGTTGCCGGGCCTTGCACTTTCGCGAAAGTGCATCGCGGAGCGGCTTGAGATCGGCCAGGGGCGCGAACTGGTAGCCGGCGATGTTTGTAATGGGAGCGATAGAATCCATCCGCTCTATCCTACAGGAGGTCGGGACGGTCTCGCTGTGCATGGGAAATATGGCAGCCCCCCGGTGGTGGGCGACTTCACAAACGGTGATTGGCCAGTCTATTCATCTTGTCTGAAAGGGCGGCGGCGAGGACACTCACACCCGAGGCGTACCCAGCAGGAAAATGATCAACCGCACGCACTGTGAACATTCAGATTCAAAAATGGGTTGACCGTTGGCTGGGTATCCCATGCTGTGCCGCCCTCTCGGCATGGCATGGGACCTGGAACTTCTTTCAGTACACTCCGTCTGTGAAGCCGCCCCCACGGCGCATCCTTGTGATTCTCCTGAGCGAACTCGGAAGCCTTATCCTTTCAGAGCCGATGCTTTGTCGCTTGCAGAAACGGTATCCCGACGCGACGCTCTACATGCTCTTGTTTGCCAGAAACCGGCAGGTGCTCGATCTGCTTTCGTTCGTGCAACCAGAGCATATTCTTGCGGTCCGGGACGATTCCGCACTGCACTTGCTCATCGATTTGTGGCACTCGATTCGACGCATGCGAACGATTGGTATCGATACCGTTGTCGACTGCGAACTCTTTGCTCGTTGCAGCGCCATCATCAGTGGCTGTAGTGGCGCCCTGCGTCGCATCGGATTCCACCGCCATGCTCAGGAAGGTCTCTATCGCGGCTCGTTCCATACGTCGCCCGTGCCGTACAACCCGTATCGCCATCTTTCCTTGCAACTCATCTCGCTGGCCGATGCGATTGAATCGGGCGAAACTCCACGTGCCAAAAGCGATCTTGTAACAGGTCCGTTTGCGCCTCCCACTTTCGTACCAGGCTTGGGTGAGGTGAAACGAGAAATGGATCAACTGTACGGAGACTATCCCCAGATTGTCGGCAAGAAAATGGTGCTTCTTTATCCCAGCGGGGGCCTGCTGCCAATCCGCGCATGGCCTCTTGAGTATTTTGTCACTGTCGCACAAGCGCTTCTCCAGGATGGATGCGCGATTGGCGTGATCGGCCTACCGGACGACCGCACGCTCGCAGAAGCACTCCGAAGCGCCTGCGGAAACAACGACTCCTGCATCAACCTTGCGGGGTATACCCGATCCATTCGGCACCTCCTGTGCATTTTCGAGCGTTCCGATCTGCTCATCACAAACGATGGCGGCCCAGGCCAGGTGGCTGCGATGACACACATCCCCACAATCGTTTTCTTTGGCCCAGAGACCCCCTTACTCTACGGAAGTTGGAGCCCCTTTGCGCATGTTTTTTATACTCCGTTGCCCTGCTCTCCGTGTCTCACGGCCTACAACCATCGCACATCCCCCTGCGACGGAGATAACCAGTGCCTCAAACGGATTGCTCCGGAGAGCGTGCTTGCCAAAGCTCGTGAATTCCTCATCATTCGTTGAGGACAGTCCGTATCGGTGAGCCCGTTTTGGAAAAGGTCGTATCGATGAGTGAGGTAAGTACACCAGAGCGAAACCATTCAGGGAGCGTTTCGGCAAGCGTTTTGGATGTTCCTGATTCGCGGATGTCGCGAGCAACAGGGGTTGGCGTACTTCTGCTGGCTCTGCTCACCTTTCTGTATGGACTTGGTTCGCTGCATATTCTGGGGAATGGCGACGAGATGGTGTACGCCCAAATCACGCGAGCCACGGCAGCCAGTGGGCACTGGCTACCGCTGGCCTCGGACATGCCAGACATGGTCAATACCAAGCCACCACTGCTTTTCTGGCAAGGCATTCTCTCCACGGACTGGGGGCATCAGTGGACGCTTTTCTCCCTGCGATGGCCGAGCCTCATCTGGACGTTCCTTACGGCTCTTCTGGTCGGACTCGTGGCGTGGCAAGCCACTCGCCAGAACCTCACCGCCAGCCTGCTCGCCGCATCGCTCTACCTGGGCTTTCTGAGCACGTATCGATACGGCCGGCCCTTCCTCACGAATCCGCCCGAAACGTTCTGGGTATTTCTCTGCTTCTTTGTGATGCTCACGTGGCGCCCCCGGTCGTTTTCGTCGCGATTCATTTTTCCCACATTGATCGGGTCGATTGCGGGAATCGCCCTGCTTACAAAATCCTTTGCACAGTTGCTGCCGATCGGTGTTGCACTCGCGTGGTGGCACCTTTACGAATGCAGGTGGAACTGGAGAACGTTTCTTTTTCAGCGTGCGCCGTCTCTTGCCTGGACGGCTGTGCTCGCACTCGGAATCTTTTCGCTCTGGTTTGTGCTCGATCCCGACCCCGTTGCCATCTGGAAAGAATTCGTTGTGAGCGAAAATATAGGCAAGATGTCGACGGCTCATTCGAGCTACGTGGAAGCAATGCTTTGGGGCCGCACCAGTATCTGGGGTTTGTGTTTGGGATGGTTTGTGAATGCCGGGCTTTTGGCATTTCCACTCCTTGGAACGATGGTTCGTGCATGGCAGCATAGATCGGAGGCAACAGAGGAGGAAAAGTTTCTCTGGATTCTGGCGATCTCCTTTTTCCTCGTATTCTGCATACCAACGCAGCGATCAGGGCGCTATCTCTTGGAAGTGATGCCTGCGATCGCGGTGCTGATGGTGATTCACTGGCGGCGCCTTCTGCCGCAGGCTTTTCTCACCACGCTCATTGCATCAGGAGTGATTTCGACAGCAGTGGCATGGATCTCGTTGGCTCTGGCAAGAGAAACTTCTGGAGATATTTTTGGCTGGTGTCACTGGCCGATTCTGATTGGGTCGATCGCCCTGCCAGTCGTGGCCCTCTTCGATCGACTCAACTGGGCTCGCTATGCGGTGCCGTCAACGCTCTGCGCGTATCTTTCACTTTCAAGTTTTGCTGGGATCTTTGATGGCCCCGTGGGCAGGTTTTCGCCCGCTGCGATTGCAACTGCTGCCAACCGAGTGGTGTGGGTTCCAGAAAACTTTCGAGCGGCGGCAGAATTGGAGCGCATGCTGCTTCCGGGTGCTCGCGTCCGTGGCTACAATACTGCACTGAGTCACACAGGGCCCGAGAATATGTCTGCAGGCGATCTTGTTCTGCTGGTTCTTCCGCTCCGCGAAGCCGCCTTGAACGGGGCAATTGGCAGTCGCATCGAACTCGCTAGCCGCCATTCGCGAGAGCAGCTTTTCGAAATGGCACAGGGACGCGTGCGGGAACATCTCTTTTGTAGGCAGTGGCTGCTCCCGGCGCCGTCGATAGAAGTGGTTCCTCCATGACTGCATGACTGCATGACGGCATGACTCTCGGACTCTGCAGGAAAGAAAGTCACCGCTGTGATACGCTGATTGCCAATGACCGACCTTATCTCGACTCTCGCCGATCTCGTGCGACGCCCCAGCGTAAATCCAATGGGCCGCGACGTGTCTGGCCCCGAGTATCTGGAAGGACGCGTGACCGATTATCTCGTGCAGAGATTCTCTGCGGCCGGCATTCCATGGGCCAAGCAACAGGTGGCGCCAGGCCGCGACAATGTGATTGCGAGGGTGGAGGCGACAGTTCCCAACGCGCGGATCGTGCTGTGGGATGCACATCAAGATACCGTTCCTGGCGACGGTATGACTGTTGAGCCCTTTGCACCGCTCGTGCGTGATGGCCGACTCTACGGGCGAGGCGCCTGCGACGTGAAGGGCGGTATGGCGGCGATGCTCGTGGCCATCGACCGGTTATGGGTCTCGAGACAGCCCCGCCATGCCACGGTTGTTTTTTCGGCGACCATCAACGAAGAGTTTGGATTTACTGGAGTCAAGGCAATCACCCGGCTGTGGGCAACGGCTGCCGATGAACGCGTGACCGGAGATGCGCCGGCTCGTGCCTTGCTGGCCGGCCAGAGGCCTGCGGCGGCCATCGTGGCTGAACCCACCGAACTGGATGTCGTCACGCAGCACAAAGGGGCCGTGCGGTGGCGGGTGCGGATTCACGGCCGGGCTTGCCACAGCGCATTTCCGGAGCGAGGAGACAATGCGATCTATCCGACGGGTCGCGCGATTCTGGCGATCGAGCAACTCGCAAGAGAGTTGCTCAGGCGGCATCCCGATCATCCGTGTGGCCCGCCGACGTTGAGCCTCGGCACAGTGCACGGAGGCTCAGGCGTCAACCTTGTGCCCGATTTGGTTGTCTTGGAAATTGATCGCCGCGTGATGCCGGGAGAATCGCCACAGGAGGCCAGAGAGGAAGTGATCCGGCGGATTGCCGAGGCCACGCCGGGTGCGAGGATCGATCACGACGAGCCGTTTCTGGAGAGCGTGGGGCTGTCCGACGAGGCGTCGCAATCCTGGGCCGAAGCGATTGTTGTTGCGGGTCGCCGGATGGGACATGCGCCGCAGTGCGTTGCAGCGCGTTACGGCACCAACGCCAGTGTGTTGGCCTCCGCAGGTGTGCCGAGTGTTGTCTTTGGACCAGGCTCAATCGCACAGGCACACACCGCCGACGAGTGGATCGCACTGGACCAGGTTGCCGCGGCCGCCGTCATTCTCGTGGATTGCGTGGCGACCCCGGTGGCGACGGGGACTCAAAAACCAGCAGTCACTTCGTGAGAATACCCGTCGCATACCAGATGCCGTTGGATCCACGGCGGATGTCGTAGCCATACGCCGACTGCTCGCTCTTGACTGCATTCCAATGGCCTGACGACTGCCGCCAACTCGCCACGCAATCCACGCACGAGTCGAGGAGGTCTTGGTTTTCCCAACTCTCGGCGCAGACCTCCTGTGGGGAGCCGCCGAAGCCTTGGTTTCGAAGGATCCTTTGCGAACGAGTCTGCCAGTTGTGGTGACCCTGTTTGCCAATGCGTGCTTGATGCGCTGAGTGGGCGGCTGCCTCGCGCGCCAGCATCGGATCCCGCATGCCCGACACGCTCTGTGGCCGCTCCGGGTGAACCCGCACGGCAAGCACCATTGATCGTTGCGTGAGTGTGCCCGCCGGCAGAGTGGCAAGTTCGTCAATATGCGAAGGGCTGAATTGATAATACTTGCCAGGCGTTCGAGGCAGGATCGACACGATTCGGCCCTTGAGTCCATCTTCTGCGTGGGCGTAATCGACGACAAAGATTCCGGGTCCGTGCCGAAGTTCAACGAGCGATGGATGATTCACCAGCCTTGTGAGGGCACCATCGATGGCACTGGTGTCGTTGATTCCGAGTCGGCAAAAAACCCACGGAGTGTCACTGCCTTTGAACCGCTGCCCAACCGCTTGGGTTTCCAATCGCTGGCCGACACTGTCGGTTCCGTTAGCCGATGGGGCGTTTGGTTCGAGTGACACCAGCAGCATGGCGTGGAGTTGCTTGGCCAGTGCGGTGGCCTCTGAGTAGTTGTTTTCCTGCCGCACCTCCTGCTGCCCTTGCTGCTCCCCTGGGGCGGCCGTGGCGAGTGGAGTCGCTGCCAGCAGAATCGCAACGCATGGAAACGTCCCGGCCGCAATCCAGTTGAGCCTCTGTTGGGCAAGTGTTTGACGAGAGACTGCAATCAGTGTGGCAATCAGCAGCATGGAAGACCTCTCTTTGAATAGGCTGGATGGTGTCGAGCGATCGGGGGGTGGGTGGTCGTGTCGTTGCACAACCATTGAGGAACCCGATTGAATGGCCAACCGCCCGTGTTGGCAAGGGGTGCGGGTTGCGCAAGGGGGACCGGGCTGCAACGATTTTACAGCACTTACGTCGAGGGCTCCGCGTCCCAACGTGAATCGCTTCAGGTCTTTGCGGCCGATGCGGAAAAATTCGATTTTCTGCAAAAAAATGACACCTGACCAGTTCTCGGAAGGCCTGCTGTGGAGGAAATTCACTCAACCAGACTAGACTCGGACGCTTCTGTCCACCCTCCCACACCGATCGCAACAGACAGGCAACCCATTCATGGACGTACGGCTTTTCAAACGATTCCAAACCGTGCTCGTACTGTGCGGCATGGGCCTTGTCGGCATGCTTGAGTGTGCTGCACACGCTCCTGATCTGGCCTCGCTAGCCCAGCATCCGCTCGGCACAGGCGAAGCGTTTCGGCCTGTTTCGGAGGCTTCGCTCAATTCGGCGGCCTCCAAACTTCGGGGTGCGATTGGGCCACTGGAAAAACTGCTGGGGCACAGTCCCAGTGGGGCCGACTGGAAACGATACCTCGATTGGCCCTCGCTGACGGCCCAGGCCTCGCCAGGAAAAAAAGCCGACCCAGCCATTCTGCGCAGGCTCCAATCGCTGTTTGAATCCGGAAACAACGGCCTCGATATGCATCAATTTGTGGCGGTGCGTCGTGCCGTGGCTGCGTATGCAGAAGCCGCCGATGCAGCGCAGAGTCCTGCGGCGCAAGCGGTCTACGCTCAGCGGATTGAAAAGCTTGCAGCGGCTGTAGCTGCCGGTGCTGCCACCGGAACGACCGAACCCCTGGAGCCGGTGGGTGGGCTATTGGCAAAGCTGGAGGAATCTGCACAGGCTCCTGCGACAGTCGCTCGGGTGCGAAGCGTCTTCAGTCGGCCCAACCTCTTTCTGGACGTAGATGAAAATCTGCTGGGTGCTGCCGTGAACCGCATGATCGATCAGTCGGCCTCAGTCAACGAAACGGTGCTCGGCACTCGCATCCGAGGGATGGGTCACACAAGGGGGCTGGTGCTCCTAGATGTTGTGCCCTCGAATGATCGCGCGATTGTGGACATCACATTCAACGCCACAAACCACTCGACTACTGCCGGGACGAAGGGGCCTGTGACCGTGTGCACAAGCGGCATCACTCGGCTGAATGCTCGCAAGCGGATCATCGTGGATGATCAGCGAGTGTCGTCGCTGCCAGTAGAGGCCCACGCCTCGGCTCGTACATCCACAACAGGCATCTCGATCGCCAGCCGTTTTGGCACGCGATTTATTGAAAAAATGGCCACTCGTAAAATTGCAGAGATGCGGCCTCAGGCCGAAGCAATTGCTGGACAGAAAGCCCGCGATCGCGTGCGCAGCCAATTTGAGGAGCAGACATCGGGCGCCATCGCAAAGGCAGCGAGCGATTATCAAACGAAGTTTCGTCGGCCACTGCAGGAGCGCGGCTGGTTTCCGGAAATGCTTCAAATCAACACCAGCGACTCACGTCTTTCGGTGGTGGCACGCAAAGCCCTTTCCGATCAGATTGCAGCCTTCACGGCGCCGCCGGCCGTTGATCCCGAGAACGTGCTCTCGGTGCGCTTGCACGAGACGCTCGTAGGAAACGCTGCGGAAGTTGCGATTGGAGGTCGCACGATTACACAGGCCGACGTGAAAAAAATGTCGGAGGAGCGAAGCGGCGGCGGGCTGCACGAATCCCTGCAAAGCGACCCGGATCAGCCAGATTGGTCGATCACGTTTGCCAGCCGACGCCCGGTTGAAATCGATGCCGAGAATGGCCGCGTGAAGCTGACGGTGCGAGGCAGCAGGTACACTTCCGGCGAGCGAGAGTTTCCGGCCATGGACATATCGGTAGCCTATCGGATCGAGCCAGCAGTCGGCACGATCCGACTTGTGCGTGACGGCGATGTGCAGATCTACCCGCCGGGATTCGTGCCAGGCGGCGGCGAAAAGCTCACCGTCGCCCAGACATCCTTGCGACGTATTTTGCAGAAGCGGTTTGGAAAGGTGTTCAAGGAAGTCTTGGACATCGAACCGCTCGAACTGCAGGGGCAGTTTGCCGTGGCGGGGCCGTTGCCGATGGAGCAGTTTGTGGCGCAGAAAGATGGCTGGGTAGCTTTGGGTTGGCGCCAGCGAGAGCAAACAACAAAGCGAGAGCAAACAAAAAAGACCGGGGAGATCGCGTCGAACGATCTCCCCGGCTTATTTGTCCACCATGTGCTAAAAGGCACTGATGCTGAAGGGCAGTGAAATTAGTAACGGCGACCGCCGCCACCACCACCGCCGCCACCGCCACCACCGTAGCCACCACGACCACCACCGCCGCCACCACCACCGCTCTCGCGTGGCTTGGCTTCGTTGACGGTCAGGGCACGGCCATCGTGCTCCTTCTCGTTCATAGCACTGATCGCCTTCTGAGCAGCATCATCCGCCTGCATCTCGACAAAGCCAAAGCCCTTGCTTCGACCAGTGTCGCGATCTTGGATGACCTGCGCGCTTACTACCGTGCCGAACTCAGAGAACAGTTGTTCTAGAATGTCGTTCGTAACGCTGTAAGCCAAGTTGCCCACATACAGTTTCTTACCCATGAAAAATCAACTCCTACCGGCGACCCAAACATGTTTTCGGGGTCGCGTCGAAATGGACCATAAGTGGCGGTCCGCCAGGCGGTAAAGGCGAGAACAGGGAGCAGCGGCAAGAGTATTCAGTAACCGAGCTACGAGGCACGTCGTCCGAACCAACCGGCGGAAACTATAGCAGGTTCCTCGGCCAGTCGCAAAGAACCAGCAAGTGAAGGCTTTTTAGGCCATTCTGGGCCTTAAACGGGCGAAGGCCCATGGCCCCCGTCAGCCAATGTTAGCTCTGGCCGAGACTGCGAGCCACAAGACATCGACTCAACGGGCCACGACGGACTCGAATGGACGAACCCAGATGGATCGAAATTGCACCGGATTGCCGTGCTCTTGCAGGGTGATCGGCAAGGCGTCGGCGTGCGGTTGATAGGCCGGGGGCTCGTGCCAGGCTGTGGTGCCCTTAATGATGGTGTTGGAATGAATGGCGATGCCGTTGTGGAGCACGCTCACGCGGCCCGAACGCTCCAGCGATCCATCGGCAGAAAATCGCGGTCGCGTGAAGAGGATGTCGTACGTCTGCCACTGGCCAGGCTTCCGGCACGCATTCACGGCTGGCGGCTGTTGCTTATAAAGCGCGCCGCACTGGCCGTCGGGATACGTCTTTGGGTCGTCGGTGCCATCCTCGAAGGAGTCGAGGATCTGGATCTCGTAGCGTCCCATCACATAGACGCCTGAGTTGCCGCGGCCTTGGCCTGCACCTGTTGCCGGAGAAGGCGAGCGAAACTCAATGTGTATGTGGCAATCTCCGAAGCCCGCCTTGGTTTGAATGCTGCCTCCTTGCACGGTGGCAATTCCATCAGCCACTGACCATTTCTCTCCGCCATTCCACTGGCTAAGGCTCTGCCCATCAAAGAGAACAACTGCATCTGGTGGCACAACCGCTGGCATTGCCGGCGCCGGGCCGGGATCGACCACGCGTGGCTGAGGCCATTGGATAGACGCCTTCCACTCGCCGCTGGAGAGTTTTGTGCCGTTGAGGTAGATGCGTCGGGAGCGGAGCGATTCCGTGAGGTGCGTTGCCTGTGCCTCGGCCTCAGGCAATGGCAACCCCTCGGGTACGCCGGGACGGCTGTGGCCTGCCGCCGACAGATACGCATCTCGAAGCACCTTCAACCGGGACGTCACTTCCGGCAGAAAGGCAGCCAGTGCCAACGGAAATTCGTTGGCACTGGCCGCTTCATGACCATCATGAACGCCATGAATGCCGAGCCCCTGGAACACGGCACGGCAGATCGCCCAGTGGCCCAGATCGCTGGGGTGGACTGCATCGGGAGAAAACGTGAACGTCGGATCGACGGCCCGGTTGGCTTGTAGTGATTCTTTCATGGGGCCGTGCACATCGATGACCATCCAGCCATCGGCACGCTTTGAAACCAGCCACTTGGAATATTCGGTCAGCACTGCGTCGTAATCGGCCTGCCCCGCGGGGTGTTGCTTGTCGGGCCGTCCGTCGTAGACAGGCGGTGTGAGATGGATGATCCTGGCGCCGGACTGTTCGACAGCCGCATGCAAGCGATTGATTCCGTCCTGAAACTTTACAAATCGCTCCTTGTCGAGCGGTTGATAGATTCCATCGTTCATTCCGTAACACGCAAACACCAGATCCGGCCGCGTCACGCGGAGAACGCTCCCCAGACGAGTTGCCAGATCCGGCCGCGCAAATTTCCCGCCGGCATGTCCGTTTTCCGTAAGCCCCGAGACCGTTTCGCTACTGAGTCCAACATCGATGACTTCGGCGGTTGTTCCGCAGGATTCCAGCCACGCCGTCAGCATCGCCACCCAGCGGCCGTCGTAGGTAATGCTGTCGCCCAAGAAAATGATCCGCTCTGAATCCTGCACCAACTGGCCGGAGAGCGTCTGGCTCGGCGACAGCGGCCCGTCGGCAGCCAGACATGCAGCGGGCCAGTCGCAGCGGATGGCCACGAGCGACCAGACCAGTCCAAGGAGTAGTTTTCTCGCCAGGCTGTGGGCAGAGGGGGCGCAGACGTTGTCACAACGCATGGGAACTCCTTTGACGATACATGTGACGTAAACAGGATCGATGGCTAGAGCGATCCACCTGCTGACGGTTCGGAAATCCTAGTCGTCTTTTTTGCGGATTGCGAACAGGTGGCTCTTGTTGGCGATGTAGAGCGTGTTGCCGGCCACGATCGGCGTGGAGTAAACGCTATTGCCCATGTTGATTTCACCCAGCAGGGTTTTTTTCTTCGAAAGCTCAAACAACGAGATATCGCCGTCTTCATCACCGATGTACACCCTGCCGTCAACAATCAAGGGAGATCCCCAACTGGCAGCCAGCATGTCGTGCGTCCAGTGGGGCTGGCCTGTTGCGACATCAAGGCAGTGAAGGAGGCCACTGAAGTCGGCCACAAAGAGCAGCCCATCTTTGATTGCAACGGTGCCGCACGTGCGGTGCATCGTCTCTTCAAAGTCTAGTTTTCCATTGGTATCAGCGTCGAAGCCAGGGTAGTGCCAGACGGCTGCAGAATTGGGATTGGGCCTGGCAACTTCGCCCTGCTCTTTGATCACGGCCTGGTTGCGGCGATGGGGCAGGGGGGTGGTTGGGTCTTTGAGACTGACAGCCAGTTCGGGGCTCGTGTCGCCTCGTTTTGTTGGGTCGATACACCAGAGGTGCCCAACTCCCTCGCCGTGCTCGGGGTCCTCGCCGACAGCGATATAGACAAGCCCTTTGTGGACCACCGGCGTGCCAATGATGTGATTGCGATCGGCTCGGCCGCCGAGCGTGTATTTCGACTCCTTGGGATTGCAGTCAAACTTCCAGAGCATCTTGGCCCGAGCGGACCCGACAGCCGACGATTTTTCTTCGCCCTTCGCATCGAAAGCCTCGCCCCTGGCATCAAATGAGTAGAGCCACCCGTCGCCGCCTCCGAAGAGCACCTGCGGCACTCCACCAATGTCGGCGTAGGTTGGGCTCGACCACTGTCCGTGCAAAACATTCGAGCCGGGCGAACCGTCAGACCAGAGCACCTTGCCATCGCGTTTGTCGAGGCACAAAAAGCTGGGGGCATTGGGATTTGGCAGATTGAGATGCCCCTCGTCGACGCCGTTACTCGTGTTCACAAAAAGCATGTCGCCGTCGCTCGTCACACTGCAGGAACACATGTTGTGCTGGGAGACTCCAAGCTGCTTCATCATGTCGAGGACCCAGACAACGTCCGCTTCGTCTTTCCCCTGTTCCTTCTCGGCGGTATACGGGCCATCGTTTTCGCCGTCGCGAAAGCCTTCGGTATCGAGGCACTTCACTTCGCCACGGCTGGTCACGTACCAGAGCCGGTCTCCTTCGACCAGCGGTGCGCAGCAGATCCCCTGCAGCGGCCAATCGTGCACGCGACCAGTGGGTAGCTTTTCGCTCGAATCCTGCCAGAGAAATGAGCCGTCTTTGCTATCGAAGGCCAGCAGACACCCGAGGTCGATCGCGGCCGGATAGCGTTTGAGATATCCCTTACCATTATTGCTGCCGACATAGACCTTGCCGCCAGCCACCACAGGATTTCCATAGCTCTGGCTGCCAAGGGGAGCGACCCAGGCGATATTGGTGCTCGTCTTGGGGAGCCACAGGCCCGTGTCGCCGTCGAAATCACCGGTGGACCACTCGGAGGCAATGCCTTTGGCGTCAGGCGCGTTATTGCGAGAGGGCGATCCGCCCCACTGATTCCAGTTGGGTGTCTCGGCCCAGGCAGCGGTCCAGAATAACGACACGCTCACAAGCAGGCTCGGGAGATGAATCGAGACACAGAATGTGTCTGTGGATCGGATGGGTTTCGTGGTTTTCATGGGTTTCAGGGTTTTCATGATTTTCATGGTGGTGCGTATCAGTGCGCGGATGGCTCCTGTGAAACGGGGGTGACCAACACGTTGTCGATAGAGATTTCGGAGTCTTTTGAGTTGCCAAAGAAGCCAGGGCTGCCTTGCAGATTGCCAGCCTCATGCACGGCTTCGATGGTCCAGTCCTTGGGCTCTGGTTCGCCGCGAAGCCAGACTTTGGCACGCAGAATCGCGTTCGCCAAAGGTTTTTCCGAACCGGCTGCGGCACGCGAGTCGATGCCGGTGCGGGCCTCGAATTGAATCGTGTACCAGCGGCCAGCCTCCCATGCAAATGGGATCGTCTTGGCAAAGTGGGTGGCCACTTGCGACGGCCATGATCGCACCTGGAGTTGCTGGCTGGCGCCCATCAGATCCAACGTGTACCGTTGAGCCACAAGACCCATGTCAGGCATTCGGGCCTTTTCCAGCGGCGTCGGATTCCCGGGCACCTCGACACCAGTTTCCTGCGCGCGAAAGTCGGCCTGCACTCGATAGTCGTGCAGTTCGATCGGCCCGATCCAGCCTTGGCTCCGCGTTCCCTTAGGGATCGTTGTCACTTTGACCAGACACTTGGAGCCATCCACATCCCGCACCACATGGCGGTATCGCATACCAATCCACGGCAGCGGTGGCTCGCCTCGTGGAGGACCGCCCTTTGGGTTGGGCAGAAGTGTGATGTCTTCGAAATCAAATGCCCACGGCAACGGGGGCATCGAACGCACGCGGGCTTTGCCTTCGAGTGAACCTACTTTTGCTGTCACGATTGCGCCGCTGTGTTTGCCAGGGGGCGATGTGTAGCGACCCTCTGGCGTGACTGTGCCTTGATCAACCGAAAAATCAGCCGGGCATTGCTTGATGAATCGGCCGCCGGCATCAAACAGCCTCACGGTGAACTGCACCGAATTCCCAGCGGCCATCTGCGCCTCGGCAGGGATCACCTGCACCCACGCCGGTTCTCCGGGCGAGCCTGCGGTGGACTGCGCTATGTGCTCTGGAAGCGTGCGGGAAGCCGCAGCAGTCAGAGTTCCAGCAGGCAATGCCACACCATCTCCAGTCGATGCTCCGGCCAATGCATCGCCGAGACAATAGAGCCTCGCCCCAGTCGTCAGGTAGATCCTGCCATTCCACGCGATTGGAGAGGCCGTCACTTCGTCGTCCTCATCCAATCGCATGCGATTGACAGTCGTGAGGCCGTCGGCCGTCGGCAAGAGCACGTGCCATCCCCCGGTCGAGCAGATGTAGAGTTTGCCGCCAGCTACCAGAGGGCTGCCTCGCACGATTGTGCCGAGCAGTTTGTGCGGCCGGCCAACCTGCTCGCCCGTTGCTTTGTCGTAGCCGTACACCTTCGCCCCATCGTCCACGCAATAGAGTCGCTGGCCCAGCAGCACCGGCATGGATCGCCCATCCATAACCCCCTTCTTCTGCCAGATCGCCGCTGTGGCAGTGATGTCGCCGGAACCGATTCCCTTGAAGGCCGTCACCGAGCCCATGGTTGTATTGTCGAGATTTTCTTCGGCCTGCGAAATGTAGATCGTGTCGCCGTCTACCAGCGGAGCCACATTGAGACCTCGGCGAGAGAGCTTAAAACTCCAGACGGCCTTCCCGGTGCGCGGCTGGAAATTCCAGACGCTCCCATCGCTCGATCCGAAGACCAGTGCCGCTTGGCCGCCCAGCGAGGCGAGGAATGGGGTGCTGTAGGTCGTGTCTTCGGGGAGTTCTTTGGTGCCGTTGCTCCACCGCACTTCGCCGGTGCGAATGTCCATCCCGAGAAATCGGTGTGCTGGGCGGGCCGTCTCGCCCCAGCCGGTCACAACGGCGCTGGCAATGACAAGATCCTCAAACACTACAGGGATATTCGTGCGTCCCCCGTAGGTGGAGAGAAAACCAAACTCCTCGTGGAGTGAACGGTTCCACAGCGTGTCGCCGGTGGCAGCATTGATTGCCGTGAATGCGCCGCATACGCCGTGCGCAAAGACGGTGTGCGTGGTCGGGTCAGCCACGATGCTCGACCAGCCAACGCGTTCGGCCGGCACATCCGAGAGATACACATGAAAGATGTTCTCCCAGAGTTTTTTTCCAGTCACTGCATCCAGGCAGACCACCTTCTCGGCCTCTTGGTGCGTGCCGGGTTGATGCCGAACAAGCGTGAAGAGTTTGCCGCCCATGATCACCGGCGTGGAGATGCCTCCGGCCTCATCGCTCTTCCACAGAACGTTGGTGTTTTTCTCGGGATCGAACGATGTGACCAAAGGGTTGTCGTCGCCGACGTGCCGATTTTCGTTCGGCCCACGCCAGTCGGGCCAATCTCGAGCGGGAGCAAACGCTGGTATTCCGCAGCACAGGTAGGCGATCGTGGCCGATACAGCGAAGCGATGCATAGTTGTCTCCACCAGGTTGTTTCCACCCGCAATGGGTCACGAAAGTTTTTCGCCCACGGCATCCACAAGGCCTGCCTAATTCGCGATTCCCGCAGCCTTTGCGTCTGCTGGAAGTTGTGGGTCTACTAGGCCTCGGGCGCCGCGGCCCTGCATGATGCGATCGTCTGTGTCGGCTTGGATACCCGCAGTATCAGCTTGCCACCAGCGGCGGCGTTCGGCCACTGCCGGGACGGCAAGCGGCCGCACCACCCGCATGCCCACGCCCAACGCTGGTTCTTCTGTATACCACCACGGGCTCTTCGGCAGATTCGGATCAATCTCTTTCCACGCAAGGTCTTCGGATCCTCGGCGGCTTGCGCTGCGGCATTCGCTGGCCTCATCATAATAGGAACCGCCTCGCACCACGCGGGGCGAGAGGTGCGTGGGCCAGACCGCGGCAACGGCCTCCGGCACGGGCTGTCCAAGTCCAGCCTGTCTGGCGTAGCCACCGGGCACGAGTTCATCCAGCACCCACTCTGCCGCATTGCCGTGCATATCGTACAGGCCCCAAGCGTTGGGTTGCTTCTGGCCGACGGGATGCGTTGTTTCGTCGGATGTGTCGGCAAACCATCCAAAGTCTTGGAGGTGGGCAGCATCGCCGCCGCAGTGCCAAGGGGTTGTCGTGCCGGCGCGGCAGGCGTATTCCCACTCGCTCTCGGTGGGCAGTCGATAGAAGTCCGCCAAGAGGCCGCTGAGCCACTGGGTGTATTGGCGGGCTGCAAATTGCGTCATCGTAACAGCGGGCTGGAGTGGATCCTCGCCATTAGAAAATGTTGTCGTCGGGTCGTAGAGATTGGATGGTGCGGTGACTGCATCGGCCTGGTTGTCTGGCGTGACGATGCGAAGCTTCGCCGATTCGATGGCTTTGAAGAGATCGCAGGCTCCCATATAGGCCTTGTACTCCGACCATGTCACCTCGTATTTTCCAATCCAGAAGGGGGCAATCTTCACCGCGAATGGCGGCCCTTCGTGGGCACTGCGATCCGCCTCTTGAGCGGGACTGCCTTGGGAAAAAATACCCCCCGGCACCGGGATCATTGAAAACGTAACGTCGGTGCCCGGTATCGTTTGCTTATAGGCCACCATCCACCCACCTGGCACTTCAATGGCTGTCCCATCGCCTGCAGGCCGCTGGGAACCGGCCACAAAACCCATTGGGTTGTCTGCTGTGGCAGCGGACATACAAACCGCTGCCAACCAGCCAGCGACGGTGATGCCAACCCCAGCCTGTCGGAAGAAAAAACGGTTGGTGTGCATCGGCAAAACGGCTCCGTGTGGAATTCGTTGCAGGCGTGTGGCTGGCGGCGACGTACGGCGGGACTGGCGAAGGAATCAACCGAGCATGTCAGGAGAGTCAAAGCAGTGTAATCTGTACGAAAGCCGCTGCCCACACGCGAGCACCAGATCTGTGCGTCCATCCAAACCAACTCGTCCGCCATCCCGCCCGGGAAGCCGTCCGCCCGGCCGGCCTGCTGCAGGGAAACCACCGGGTCCCGGTGGCAAGCCATCCGGTGCTGTTGGCTCATCCAAGCCAAGCGAAAAGCCCGTGGAGCGGGTGGTGGCCGACAACCGCCGCGCCCGACACGAATATGAAATTACCGACACGCTGGAGTGCGGCATCTCGCTGGTGGGGAGCGAAGTAAAGAGCCTCCGCGCCGGGAAAATGTCGCTGGATGAGGCCTATGGACGGGTCAACGGCGACGAAGTGTGGCTCATCGGTTGCGACATCCCGGAATACGTCAAAGCCAACCAACTCAACCACATACCCAAGCGGCCACGAAAGCTCCTGATGCACCGCCGCGAAATCATTCGGTTTGCTGGTCTCGCTTCAGAGAAGGGGCTCACGCTTGTGCCGTTGAAGATGTATTTCAAAAATGGCCGAGTGAAGTTGCTGATGGGGATCGGTCGCGGCCGAAAGCTTCACGATAAGCGGCAGAAACTCAAGGCCGATACTGCAAAGCGGGAGATCGATGTCGGCATTCGAGCCCGTTCGAGCGGTCGTCGGGACGAGTAATCGCCACAACGACCGCTGAGCGGACAGGAATCAACGCGTTGGATCAACGCGATTTTTAGTTAACGATTGTCGCCGGCGGTCACCAAGAGGGCCTCGGAAGATTCGGTCGAATCCTCTGGGTGCCACAAGGGCATTCCGCGCTGAATCCGTTCGGCGAGGATATCGAGCTTCAATCGCGAACCAGCCGGTGCGCTGGTGGATGTAAATTCAGACGTGGTATGGGGTTCAAAATTTTCGTCGTGACCGTAGAGTTCGATAATTTCAAAGACGTTGCGGATACGGGCCATCGGGGAAAGAAACTCCTGTAAAAAATGAAAGCAATGGCCCATCGGGGCCACGGGACATCCCGGGGCCTCTGGGCTTGTAAGAAAGAAGTGTTTAATAGATATAGTTTGGAGGAGAACATCGGCCGTTCGAGATGCCGTCTGCAAACGAAACGGCCGCGGCGGCTGCAAGGGGGCGGGCGAGCAGTGAGCCAATCAACGACGCTATTATGGAGCTTTGCTCACGCGAGTCAAACAATTTGTTTTTTTTCTAAAAAAGAACTGTTTTTTAGCCGGATTACCGGGCGCGATCGCTGCAGACTACCGATCGTCGCAAGGCGAGCGGCCGCTTTGAACGCCCCGCAAAGCCTCGTTTAACGTGATCTGCGACTCCTGCTTTCCGCGCAGCAGTTTCTGCGTCGTGGGTTAAGCTCGCTGCTTCACGACGCTCCACATCAACTCAATGCAATCTCACCGAGGCGTTTCTGACGGGCCTCCAGGTGGCACGATGATTTCAATGGCGTCGGGTGCCACTGCCGGTGATGTTGCCCGCGTGGACGCTGCCGACGGATCGAATTTTGGCGTATCCGTGCCGGTGCTTTCTTCCAGATCGGCGGTAAGCACCAGATGGTCGCCGCCACCCGCAGGACGCAGTTCGAGCATTGTGATTCCCCACTCTTCGCCCAGTTTCTTGCCCTCAACGACCACGATGCCACGGGCCTTGGAGCCATGGACCTCAAACTGGAGCGTCGCGATCCCGTCGGTTTCATTGGCCCGTCCCGATACAGTCGGGCTGCACTCGACCGACTCGCCCAAGAGTTCGGCGACGCGTGCATTACGAGCCACCTCGCCCTTAGCCACGCCCACGATCGGATGGCTTGAGAGCCGCCCGCATCCCACGGCACACACGCAAAACACTGTCGCGAAGAAAGCAAAGAAAAGTCGCATCGTCTGTTCCTCCTGAACTCACTAGGCACACGCACGTTGTGGTCGTCAGGCCTGGGCGTCGTGCACGCGGCACCAAGCAATCTTTTCAGCAGTGGTTGTAGGCATCGGGCCGCTAGCGACGGTCTGCTTTGGCGCTGTCGTTGCAGGCGACGCTGGAGGTGGCGACGCTATCGGAGGTGGCGCGACAACGGCGGCCGGAGCAATGGACTCGGCGGGAGACGCAAGGACTGTCGCGGCCGATTGCGAGTCTGGCGATTCGCTTGACGCCGCTTTTCCGCCACGGGCTTTTGCGAGTATCTCGGCCACCGATGGCTTCTTCACGCCGGACGTCGCAGCGGGCGTTGCGGCCTTGGAAGTCGGCGCGGGCTTAGGGGGGGCGTCGGTCTTTGCGGCCTTCGGCTCAACTGGCTTTGGGAGCGGCTTTGGTACGATCTTCAGAAAAGATGGATCGATGTCGTACCAGCCGATGTTGTTGTATTGGTCAAACTCCACGAGGCAGCGGCCGTTCATGTTGACTGTCTTCACGAGGCCTGTGGCTTTGGCAAACCGGGCCAGTTCAGGCGCGAGGGAGTCGACGACCACATAGCGGTCGGTCCACTCCGTTTTGAGTCGCTCGACGACGTCAAACATGGGCTGGTTCCAGGGGCCACAAAAACGCTTGTCAGGCATTAGAATTCACTACGAATCTGATCGATTCGCGGGGCGATCGCAAGATGGCAGTGATGCCCGGGCGATTCGATAGCTCCAAACCACTGTGGTCGGCCCCGGGAAAGGACTGCCAGCAGAGGCAGAGGCGTCGTTTCCTGTGGCCCGCAACTGCACGATGGGATCGCCAATTTCCAGCACACACTGCGACACGGGTTCGATGACGGCTCGAGCCAACAACGATTCTGCCGTTACCGATGCGGCCATCGGCGCATAGCTTGTTCCAATCCACTGCGGCGTCTGGTGGATGCGGCAGGCCACATCGAAGAGCAGGGCAGCTGGCCGGTGCGCATCGGCTGAGATGCTCACCGAATAATGCGTGCGGCCTGCGAGGCCCACAGCCACCACGGCTGCCAATGGTCCGCTGCCGACGCGATCAATCTCCACAAACGCAGGCGATGCTGGCCAATCCGGATCTCGGTCACAAGGCCACGGCCCCTCAAGCGACTGCCAGACAGGCTGTCCATCGAGTACGACGCAATGCGACCAACGATCAACGGCCCACACAAACCGCACCTCAAGAGCCCCACTACAAACGCTTGTGGCGGCCAGTGTGCGTCGGCGGGCGTTCGAGTGGTCGGGGGCCGGCATCGGAATGTGTGGGAGGGATCCTTGTGAGGGCGTGGACGATTGAGTTGTGTCGGATTCTTTTACCGTGCGACACCAAGCAGAAGGGATTATGCTCGGGAAGCGTGCGCGAGGAGTTGACACCATTCTGCTATAGTTGAACCGACTGTGCCCATTCTTGTCGCCCCGGTGCATCGCATGGAACCCCGTCGCTCGAAGAGTTGGCCGATCATCCTGGGCGTTGTCCTGATCAGTTCGATCCTTGCGTTGGGCGTGGGGTGGGTGCTAGTGAGCATTGCCGCTGCGTTGGGATCGAAGAACGCTGTGTTTTATTGGGCCATCCTCGGCGTGGGAGTGGCGCTGCTTGCGATCGTGCTCGCCGGCGTGATCGTGTATCTCCTGCTTACAGTCAAGGCGATCGCGCTGTCGCAGCGACAGAGCAATTTTATTGACAGCGTGACACACGAACTCAAGAGCCCGCTGGCCTCGCTCAAGCTCTATCTGCAAACGCTCACACGACGGCCTGTGGCCCCCGAACAACAGGCGGATTTTCACCGCTTTATGTTGGAGGATGTGGAACGGCTGGATACTCTCATCGACCATCTGCTCGACGCTGCCAAGACGGTTCAACGCACGGTGCGGGCCGGCGAAAATGTGACCGCCATTGAGCCGGTCTTACAGCATGCCCGCAACACTGTTTCGCAGCGTTACGGAGTGTCGCCCGACTGCATTCGGATCGACTGCGGCCCGCCTGCAGAATCAGGCACGCTCGAAGCAGATTCCCGCAGGCCACTCACGGTGCGAGGGCGTGCGGCCGATCTCGAGATTGTGTTTCGCAATCTTATCGACAATGCTGTGAAATATTCGCTTCCCGATCCGCAGGTGCACGTTGAGGGAGTGTCGCTGGCCGACGGTAAGGTGGCGGTGCGTGTTGCCGACAATGGCCCAGGCATTCCGGTGGCCGAACGGACGCGAGTGTTTCACAGGTTTATGCGATTGGGCAGCGAACTGGAACGCTCCACGCCTGGCACCGGCCTGGGGCTCTACTTGGTGAAGTCTATTGTGAAGCAACTTCGGGGCAGGGTGGTTGTGAAGGACCGCGGCACGCAGGGCGGCACGCTCCTCGAAGTGCAATTGCCAGAATCTCCCGGATGATTCCCGCAGGCTTCTGCCATTCCAGTGGGAGAGATGCTCTAATTGCCGCCATGAATAGCATCAATAGCACGAAGAGTACGACGAGCACGAACAGACACCATCACAATACGAAGAGCACGCAACCGGTGAACGCTGTTCCAATTCGTCGCGTGTTGGTGAGTGTCTTTGATAAGACGGGGCTGGAACGTCTGGCTCGCGGCCTCAAAGCCGCTGGCGTGCGAGTGGCCAGCACCGGCGGTACCCGTACAGCCATGGCCAGCTATGGGCTGGAGGTTGAAGATGTCTCGGCCATCACGGGCTTTCCAGAGATTCTCGACGGCCGCGTGAAAACGCTCCACCCACACATCTTTGCCGGCATTCTGGCTCGCAGCGATCGGCCCGACGATCTGGAGGTGCTGGGGCATCACAGCATCCAGCAGTTCGATGCGGTCATCGTCAATCTCTATCCATTTGAGACTGTCGTTGGAGCGTTTCAAAGCGATGGGGGCGAGTTGTGCAGCGAGACACAGTCCGCATGCCTTCCGGCGGATGCGATCGAGTTGATCGACATTGGCGGCCCGAGTTTGGTGCGTGCGGCAGCCAAGAACCATGCCTTTACAGCAGTGGTGACGAGTCCTGAACAGTACGACGATTTTATTGCAGCGATCGGGAGGGGCGGTACAACGTTGGTTGAACGCCGACAGATGGCCGCGCGGGCCTTTGAGCGAACCGCTACCTACGATGCGGTAATCGCGAGGTGGATGGCGAGATACGCGGGCCTTGTGGCAGTTGCCCAGCCGCTTCCATCCCGATTCACGCTCGATTTGGAGCAGCGACTGCTGCTTCGATACGGTGAGAATCCGCACCAGTCAGCCGCGCTGTACGCTCCCGTGGGAACCCATCTGGGACTTGCCGGGCTCAAGCAACTCTGCGGCAAGGAACTCTCCTACAACAATCTCTTGGACCTCGATGCTGCTGCACGATTGGCTGGGTTGCTTGGCGGGCCGGCTGCCGTTGTTGTCAAGCACACCAACCCCTGCGGCGCTGCGACGGCCACCACGCTTGCCGTCGCACTCGACGCAGCCTTGGTGGCCGATCCGGCCAGCGCCTTTGGATCGATCGTGGCGGTGAACCGCCCGTTCGATCGCAGCTGCGCCGAAAGGCTTCTCGCTCCAGGCCTCTTCGTGGAGGTGATCGCAGCCCCGGCCTTCTCGCAGGAAGCTTTCGAGCTCTTGACCACGCGACCTCCATGGAAGGCCAGCGTGCGTCTGGTGGAGTTGCCGTCGGGCAATCCGTGGGAGTCCACCGCCGGGCTCGAGCTTCGCAGCGTAGCGGGCGCGATTCTGGCTCAATTCCCGGACGACTGCTTTGACGACCCTGCCGCGTGGCGAGTTGTCACGCAAGCGGTGCCAGCAGCCATCCTCACAGAGGCTCTCGGTTTCGCGTTTACTATCGTGCGACGGCTCACAAGTAATGCCATCGCCGTATGCCAGGGCACCAGTCTTGTGGGGGCTGGAATGGGACAGACCAGCCGCGTGGATGCGGTGAGCATTGCGATTGAAAAAGCCGGAGAGCGGGCGCGTGGCGCGGTGCTCGCCTCCGATGCATTTTTTCCATTTGCCGATTCAATCGAGTTGATCCAGCGAGCCGGTATTGCCGCGATCATTCAGCCAGGAGGATCAAAGCGAGATCCGGAAGTCATTCGAGCAGCCGACGCCGCAGGCATCCCGATGGTATTCACGTCGCGTCGGCACTTTCGGCATTAAAAATCCCCTGCCAGAAATAGCTCAGCATGATGCCGACTCTTCTCGATGCGATCGTCGTGAGAAAACGCCGCGAGGTGACAGCGGCCAGCAGCGCATGTTCTATCCGCACGCTGGAATCACAGCTGGCTGCCGCGCCCCAGGTGCGAGATTTCTTTGGGGCGATCGCCACCCCAGGGCCCATCAAGCTGATTGCCGAATTTAAACGCAGAAGCCCGTCGGCTGGCGATATTCGGCCTGGCGCAACAGTTGAAGAAGTCGTTGAGGGGTATGCAGAGGCTGGCGCAGCAGCCCTCTCGATCCTCACAGACGCCGCTGACTTTGGAGGCAGTCTCAAGGATTTGCGTGCGGCACGCGCGGCCGTCCTGTTGCCTGTGCTTCGTAAGGAGTTTGTGGTTGATCGCTATCAAGTGGTGGAAGCCCGCGTGCACGGGGCCGATGCAGTGCTTCTGATCGCCGAGTGTCTCGACGACTGTCATTTGCGGAGCCTCTACCGCGAGATCATCGATCTGGGTATGACGCCGCTTGTGGAATTGCATTCCGAAGAGCATCTTGTCCGGGTCTTGGATCTGGGCGCTACGTTGATTGGTATCAACAACCGTAATCTGCACACGATGACGACCGATTTGGATCACGTGCTTCGCTTGCGAGATCGAGTGCCGCCGGGGTGCGTGGTTGTGGCCGAAAGCGGCATCCGTTCGCGGATTGATGTCGAGCGACTCGAAGCAGCTGGCATCGGCGCGATGCTCGTTGGCGAATCATTGCTCAAGACCTGCGACCCAGGTGCGGCCGCTGCCGCGCTTTTAGCGGGCGGATAGGGTGTTTTTTTGAATGCCCACGTGCGGCGTAGTGGTTTACGGATCGCCCACGAACCGGTAACCCATGCCCCGCACGGAAAGAAAATGAACGGGGTGCGAGGGATCGGCCTCAAAATACTTTCGCAGGTTGAGCATGAACGTGTCGATGGTGCGGGTGGCAGGGGCCTTCGCCATTCCCCAGACCCGCGTGAGCAGTTCGTCGCGAGACACAACCTTGCCCTCGTGCTCGACAAGATACCGCAGGAGTTTCATTTCCAGATTGGTGAGCCGCACGGGTTGGGATTGAAAGCAGGCCTCCCACGTGTCGAAATTCACTTCGGCGGCGCCAAAGCGATAGACGTCAGCGGTGGTGGAATGCGTTGCTTCAGCAATCGTTGCGTGCGTGCGACTGGCACGGCTGCGCCGTGCCAGCAGATTGCGCACAATTGAGATCAGTTCATCGAGGTCAAACGGCTTCTGGAGATATACGTCGGTGCCGGCATCGAAACCTCGGATGCGATCTTCCACCAGCGTGCGGGCCGTAAGCATCACAATAGGGACGCTATCGCCTTGGGCCCGAATCGCGGAGCACACAGCGTAGCCGCTCATGCCAGGCAGCATCAGATCGAGCACAACCAGATCCACAGACTCTTCGGCTGAGTTCAAAAAGGTGAGCGCGGCCTGTCCATCGCCAACGGTTCTCACCGTGAAGCCTTCGGCCTCGAGGTTAAACTTGATGCCGATCGCCAGATGTTCTTCGTCCTCGACGACGAGGATGTGCGGCATAGAGTGGCCAGACGCAGATGGTATGGAAGGAGAATACGTTCCACCATCGTAACGCATGCTCGCGCCAGGTGGACTTTCACGCGGGGTGGCTATCGGGCGAGCACGGCCCTGCCGCGGGCTGGCCTGGCGTAGCTGTGATCCACAAACCAGTTCCACGCATCGCTGACAGTCGTCTCAAACGGACGGTACGTGTAGCCCAGTTCCGCCTTGGCCCGCGCGCAGGAGAAATGATGGGAGAGCATCGACATGGCTGTCGCCGCGGAATTAATGGGCAGTTCCCGGCGGGTACAGAGGCTGGCCAGATCCCCGCACCAACCCGCAGTGCGCACCACAACTGGCCGTGCGGTGCCGAGAGGTGGCATCCGTCCAGCGATTCGAGCAAACACCCGCCAGGCTTCGAAATAACTCAGCGGTTGCCCGCCCAAGATATACCGCCGGCCCGACTGCCCGCGATCCATGGCTGCCAGAATCCCTTCAGCGACATCTCGCACGTCTACAAAGTCGTTGGATCCCGGAGGTGCAAACGTGCCCCATCCAGATCCCACCTCCAAGAGCATTCGCCCACTGGACGGCTTCCAGTCCCACGGACCGAGCATATAGACAGGATTGACGATGACGGCGTTGAGCCCCTGATCGACCTCTGACAGCACAGCGGCCTCAGCTTCGCGTTTTGTAATCACATATGGGCATTCGAGCAGGCCACCCGGGGGTGTCGCTTCATCCGCTGGAGCACCATCTGGCCTGAGGCCGATGGCGTCCACGCTCGAGACATGGATAAACTTCGCGCCAGCTCGTCTGGCTGCTCGTGCCATCGTGCGAGTGCCCTCGATATTCGCCCGTCGCATCTCGTCGAGATGCCGCCAGCCGAGGTGCACCATGGCGGCAGCGTGAACGACACACGACGCCCCATCAACGGCCTGCTGAACCAACCGTTCGTTGTCGAGTGTGCCGATGGCAGTCTGCAGGCGCAGGCCTTCCAGCGCACGATGACAGGTCGTTTCAGAACGCACCATTGCTCGCACGCTCTGGCCGCGGCCGAGTAACAATCGCACCACGTTGTTGCCGACCAAGCCGGTGGCCCCCGTGACGAGGCAATCGACTGGGCTATTGAGCGAAGCTGGGCGGCATGCGCGGGATAGGCGTTTTGTGTCGGATGTTTCCGAAGCCGCGAGTTTCGCAGCCAATAAAAAGCGGTCGTTTGTAACGGAAAATGGGGCCATGATGGGATCGCCTCGAGAGCCTGTTTGTTTCAAGCTGGGTCGGTCGATCCTTCTACCGCACCCAGCCACAATCATAGATCGGAAAAAAGTCCCATGCGACTTTGCCAAACAGATTTTTTTAACGTGCAGGAAAAAGAACGAGAATGGGGGCTTTATCGTGCAGGAATTGAACGTTTGCCCCGTTGAAACCCGTTCCCAGCAAAAGCGGTTTCTGCGGCTTCCATGGCAGATTTATCGGGATGATCCCTGTTGGATGCCCCCACTGTTGATGTCGCAGGAAGAACTGCTGGGCTTCCGTCCCTGCCCCTTTTATGAAAAGTCACGCAGCCAGTCGTTTCTGGCCACCCGTGGCGACCGGGATGTTGGCCGCATCACGGCGATCGTGAACGCAGGCCATATCGAGCGATACAACGAACAGCGAGGCTTTTTTGGTTTTTTTGAGTGCGAAGACGACACCGATGCAGCCAAGGGACTGTTCGATGCCGCCAAAGACTGGCTGCATGCACAGGGCATGCAAACCATTCGCGGGCCGGCCAATCCATCGCTTAATTATGAGTGCGGTCTGCTCATCGAGGGCTTTGAAACGCCCCCCTTCTTTATGATGACGCACAATCGTCCCTACTACGGCGGACTTGTGGAGGCCAACGGTTTTGGCAAGGTGGAGGATCTCTACGCGTTCTGGGGCGAGATGTCGATGCTCGCCACGCTGGATGCGAAGCTCGGCACGATGGTGGAAGGAGTCAAGGAGCGGTTTGGTGTGACGGTCCGTCCAATCGACCGCACGCACTTTGACGAAGAGGTGCGGATGTTTTTGAATATCTATAACTCGAGCCTTCTCGGTACGTGGGGGTTTGTGCCGCTCTCCACAGGTGAGGTGCAGCACATGGCCAAGAGCCTGAAGCACCTGATCGTGCCCGAGTTAGCATTGGTTGCCGAGGTGGACGGAAAGCCGATCGGATGCGTTTTCTGCCTGCTCGACTACAACCCCCGCATCAAGCAGATCAACGGCCGGCTGTTTCCATTTGGGTTTCTGCGGCTGCTCTGGAACAAGCGGGCCATCAAACGGATGCGGGCGATCAGCACGAATGTAATCCCTGAGTATCAAGCGTGGGGCATAGGACTCGTGCTCCATGCGGCACTCGTGCCGAAGCTCTTCAACTGGGGAATGAAGGAAGTGGAATTTTCTTGGGTGTTGGAATCAAACCACCTATCCAAGCGCACGCTCGAACGGGGAGGCGCACTGGTGACAAAAAAATACAGAATCTATCAGGACGATCCACCGGCGCCGGTTCCTACGTAGCGCCTTCACCACGGTCATGGCGAAAACCCGCGGGGTTAAAAACTACCCAAGCGGCTCGCTACTGGCCGGATCGCTTGGGGCGGTAGCCGACGGTGCGGCGGTCGCGGGGTTGCTTGCCGGAGGGCTTCGCGGAGGCCTGCCCATGCCCGGAGGGCGCTTTTGGCGTCCCCCGGATGTGGTCGCCAGAAGTGGTTTCGGTAAAAGCGCGAGTGGCTTCGCTGCGTTTGCGGTCGAGGGCCTCGCGAGGCGGCCGTTCTGAGATGAGGCAGTCGCAGCCGGAGCCGATGAGTTCCTGACGGCCGGCTTGTTCGAGCGCGCGGCGCACCTCAAAATAGTTTTCCGGTTTGAAAAATTGCAGCAAGGCTCTTTGGGTGCGTCGGTCTCGCATGCCCTTGGCAATCTTGACGGGCTTTTTCGTCATCGGATCCAAGCCCGTGTGGTACATGCACGCGGCAATATCAAACGGGCTGGGGATAAAGTCCTGCACCTGATCGGGCTTGTAGCCGTTGCGTTTGAGAAAAAGCGCCAAATCAATCATCTCTTTGATCCCGCTGCCCGGGTGGCTAGCAATGAAATAGGGAACGGTGTACTGCTTCTTTCCAACGCGCTGGCTAGCGGCCTTGAACTCTTTGTCGAACGCGACGTAGTCGTCGGCCGACGGCTTCTTCATGAGCGACAGCACTTCCGGATCGGTGTGCTCTGGAGCTACCTTTAAGTGGCCGCCGACGTGGTGCGCGGCCAGTTCGGCAAGATATTCAGGGTCTCGACGAGCCAGATCCATTCGCACTCCGCTGGCCACCAGCACCCGCTTTACGCCAGCGACACTTCGGGCTTCCCGCATCACTTCCCGCAACGGTCCGTGATCGGTGCCCAGCAGTTTGCAAACGGTGGGGTGCACGCAAGAGAGCCGGCGGCACTTGGCCTCGACTTCGGGCCGGGTGCATCGCATCTGATACATGTTGGCCGTGGGGCCGCCGATGTCGGAGACGGTGCCCTTGAAGCCAGGTTGTTTTGCCATCAACTTGATCTCGGTGATGATCGACTGCGGCGAGCGGCTCTGGATGATCCGCCCCTCGTGGGCCGTGATCGAGCAGAACGTGCAGCCCCCGAAGCAGCCTCGCATGATCTGCACGCTGTGCTGCACGACTTCATAGGCTGGAATTCTGGCGTCGCCATATGAGGGGTGCGGAAGCCGCGTGTAGGGCAGGGCGTACACCTGATCCATCTCGTCTTGTTCCAGCGGCAAGGCTGGAGGATTGACAACGACCGCCTCGCGGCCATACCGCTGCACGAGACGGCGGGCATTGTGGGGATTGGTTTCCTGATGGCTGATGCGAGTCATCTCGCAAAAGGCAAGCGTGTCGCGGACGACCGATTCGTACTCGGGCAGGGTGAGTGTGTCGGCGTCGGCGGGTAATTCCTCGCTGGCCCCCAATCGGTACGCGATGCCTCGCAGACCCCGAAGATCCTTCGGAGTTTTTCCGGCAGCGAGTCCACGGGCCACGTCCAGCACGGTACGCTCGCCCATTCCAAAAACCACCAGATCGGCCTTGGAGTCCATCAGGATCGACCGCCGGACGGTGTCGCTCCAATAGTCGTAGTGGGAAATCCTGCGGAGGCTGGCCTCGACGCCGCCAGCCACCACAGGCACACCAGGAAAGGCCTCTCGCGAACGCTGGCAGTATGCGAGCGTGGCGCGGTCGGGACGGCGGCCGATCTGTGCATTCGGAGAATAGGCGTCGTCGTTGCGGACCTTTTTGTTGGCGGTGTAGTGGTTGATCATCGAGTCCATGTTGCCTGCAGAGATGCCGAAAAAGAGTCGGGGACGGCCGAATGTGCGCCACGGTTGGCAGGTGTTCCAGTCGGGTTGCGACAGCACGCCCACCCGAAACCCAGCCGCCTCTAAGAGTCGGGCGATCAGGCCGTTGGCAAAGCTGGGGTGATCGACATAGGCATCGCCTGTCACAAGCACCACATCCACAGCGTCCCACCCGCGGCTGCGCATTTCGTCGCCAGTCATAGGCAGCGGCGGCCGAGGCAAACAATCCAGAACAAGGGGAAGCGGCATGGGTGAAAAGCGTGGGGTTGGCGTTGGGGGCAGTGGGCGTCCTTAAATCCATCTTCAGTCCCAGTGTACACCCGTGAAAATGGCTTGGCAGAGGGGGGATGCGTTTCCCTCGGGCGTTTTCCACGGGATGGATCAGATTGTCGGCCATTCGTGTTTACGATCATTCTCTCAGGCGCCCCCCGACCCCATCGACGAGAATCGCTGCAAGGACGGCCGGATCGCGATCGGGTTTTCCTCTCTCTCATCGAAGTATGTAGGATCGTGGCCCAGATCGCCCTTCTTCCCGACACTCCCCCACCATCATGTTTGAACCCGTCCGCGGCAAGCCAAACTTCCCAGAAATCGAGGCTGCGATCGGCCGATTGTGGCGCCAGAACGGCACCTACGCCAAGTCGCTCAACCAGCGACAAGGGGCCAAGCGGTTTGTTTTTTTCGAGGGCCCGCCGACCGCCAACGGAATGCCGCATCCCGGGCACTGCCTCACGCGCACGATCAAGGATCTCTATCCCCGCTACCGCACGATGCGCGGCGAATACTGCGAGCGGAAGGCGGGCTGGGACACCCATGGCCTGCCCGTCGAGGTTGAGGTATGCAAGGAACTCGGGATTCACTCGAAAGCCGAGATCGAGGCGTACGGAGTCGAGCCGTTCATCCACCGCTGTCAGGAATCGGTCTGGAGGTACATGAAGGAGTGGGAATCGCTCACCGAGCGGATTGGTTTTTGGATAGACCTCTCGGATGCGTACGTGACTTACCACCAGTCATACGTGGAGAGCGTCTGGTGGGCGTTGTCGGAACTCTTCAACCGCGGCCTGCTCTACCAGGGACACAAGATCGTTTGGTGGTGGGCACAGGGCGGCACCGCGCTTTCCAGTGGCGAAGTCGGGCAGGGCTACCGCGAGGTGGCCGACCCAAGCGTGTATGTGGCGTTTCCGTTGACAGATCAAGCGGGTAACGCAACGCATCGCAGTCTGGTCGCTTGGACGACGACCCCGTGGACGCTGCCGGCCAACCAGTTTGCTGCCGTGAAACCCGATCTGGAATATGCGGTGCTCCGCGAAGCCGGGCAAACGGATGGCCGTGAGTATATCGTCGTCGAGGCACTGGCTGCCGTCTTCGGCGAGAAACTCAAAAAGACTTTTGATACCGTCGAGCGTTTGCCCGGAAGCCAGCTCGTCGGTTGCTGCTACCTTCCTCCCTTCGACACCTATCGTCCGGCCGGGGTGCCGCAGCAGGCACCGCTTCTGGATGGCACGTCAGCACCGGTTGCGTGGCGCGTGGTGGCTGCCGATTTCGTGACCACTGACACCGGGACGGGTGTTGTGCACATCGCGCCGGCGTTTGGAGAGGTTGACTACACGGTGCTGATCGCAGAGCAGGCTCGTTTTGTCGAGGGGCAGGGGCCGCCGCTGATCAACTGTGTCGCTCCCGATGGGACGTTCACTGATGAATTCCCGTTCGTATCGGGCCGGTTCGTGAAGGAGTGCGACCGCGACATCACGCGCGACTTGAAGGCCCGTGGCCTGCTCATTCATCAGGAGCAATACGTCCATGACTATCCTTTCTGCTGGCGCGCTGAAAATGATCCGCTCATTCAGTATCCTCGGTCGAGTTGGTTCATACGCACCAGCGATTTTCGTGAGCAGATGCTCGCCAATAATTCCAAGATTGACTGGCTTCCCGAGCACATTCAGGATGGTCGTTTCGGGAATTTCCTCGGGACGAATGTCGACTGGGCGCTCTCTCGGGAACGCTACTGGGGGACACCGCTGCCGATCTGGAAATGCGAAGAGACCGGCAAGGCGGAGGCCTTGCCTTCATACGCAGCACTTCTAGCAAAGCCGGGCGTGGCAGGCACGGAGGTATTTGACCGAGCCAAGGCCGCCAACCCACAACTGTGCGATGATCTGAAGGTCCACAAGCCCTACATCGACGCCGTCACTTACGACTCACCATTCGCCGCTGGGGCGAGAATGAAACGTGTGACCGAGGTCGTCGACTGCTGGTTCGACTCGGGAGCCATGCCATTTGCGCAGTGGGGTTGGCCGCATCGGGGACAGAAGGAATTTCAGCAGCAGTTTCCGGCGGATTTCATTTCAGAGGCGATCGATCAGACCCGCGGTTGGTTTTATAGCCAGTTGGCGATCAGCACGCTCCTGTTCGGCGATGCTGCCAAGCCCTATCCGCATCCCTTCCGTACGTGCATCGTGCTTGGCCACATGCTTGGCGAGGACGGCAGCAAAATGTCCAAGAGCAAGCGCAACTACCGCGAGCCTGCCGAGATTTTCGACGCGTATGGCGCCGATGCGCTGCGGTGGTTTTTTCTTGCCGGTCAGCCGCCGTGGACGAGCATCCGCTACAGCGAGCGGGCCATCCGCGAGAGTGTCCCGGAATTTCTTCTGAGGCTTTGGAACGTCTATTCCTTCTTTACGATCTACGCGCGCATCGACGGATTTGATCCGGCGACCCTGCTCGACTCGCCTGGTTCGCTCGATCATGCTGCGATGGCCAAGGCCCGCGGCTACCGGCCGGTAGACGATCGCAGCGAACTCGATCGCTGGATGCTCTCCGAACTGGAGCGTACGGCCGACTTTGTTGTCGCCCGGATGGACCGCTACGACCATTTCAATGCGGCCGCACAATTGACGGCGCTGGTCGACGCGGTGAGCAACTGGTTTGTGCGTCGCAGTCGCGACCGCTTTTGGGCGTCGGGCCAGGCCACCCTCGGGCCTCAGGGCAACACGCAGAAACTCGATGCCTACTGGACGCTCTATGAGACGCTGCTTACGATCGCGCGTCTGGCAGCGCCGTTTGTACCGTTTATGAGTGAGGCGATCTGGCAGAATCTGGCCGTCAAGCCGTTTGGTGCCGGTGTGCCCCAGAGCGTCCACCTCACCGACTACCCGACGGGCGACGAACGTCTCATCGACAGCGATCTCGTGCGGCGGATGGCACTGGTGCGGGATGTCTCATCGCTGGGACGCTCGGCACGGGCCGCCGAAAAGCTGAAGGTGCGTCAACCGCTTTCAAAGGTGGAGGTGATTCTCGCCACGGCGTCGCCCGCCGACACCGCTTGGCTTGAGTCTCACGCCGATCTGATTTGCGACGAACTCAACGTCAAGCAGTTTGAGATCTGCCGCGAACCCGATCGCTATATCACTCGCTCGTTGCTACCAGACCTCAAGAGACTCGGTCCAAGACTCGGCAAGGACCTGCCCAAGGCGCGTGACGCACTCCTGAAGGCCGACGCAGCCGCTCTGTTGGCGGCGATCAACCTGAATGGCAAGGCGACCGTTGCGCTCGCCGGTGGCGGTGAGGTGGTGATCGAGAAGGGTGACGTGATCGTGCGCACGACGGCGAAGGAGGGCTGGGCTGCGGCGGAGGGCCCCCAGGCCGTCGTCGTCGTTGCCAGCCAACTCACCCCAGAACTCGTTGCGGAGGGACTGGTGCGCGAGGTCGTACACGCCGTCCAGTCGCAGCGCAAACTGCTGGACCTCGAATTCACCGATCGGATTGAACTGGCGTTCCAGACCCAGTCGCCTGAACTCTTGGGCGCGATCGAGGCGCATCTCGACTACGTGGCCTCCGAGACGCTCGCCACATCCGCACGGTTTGGAACCGTGACCGGTGGGAGCAGCGAATCAATCGAGATTGATGGGCACCCGCTGACAATCGGGATCAAGCCTATCGTTCCCACGGCCGTGGCAGGAGGTGTGGCGTGACAGGACTAGTCACTTCCCAGCCCTCCTCAGAACCGTCGCGGCTGGCTGTGCTCCTTTCTGGTTCGGGACGCACGCTCGAAAACCTGCTGGAGTGGATCGCCGCCGGTCGGCTTGCCGCTACGGTGGACATCGTTGTTTCCAGCCGCGGTGGCGTGCGCGGCGTTGAGATCGCCACACGTGCGGGCATCCCCACGCACGTCATTGTTTCGGCCGGCAAGTCTGTGGCCGAATGGAGCCGAGAAGTTTTTGACCTCTGTCGGCAACAGGCCCCGGACCTCGTTGTAATGGCTGGATTTCTTCGGTTCATCCAAATTCCACACGACTTTGCCGGGCGAGTGATTAACATTCATCCCTCCCTTTTACCGGCGTTTGGCGGCAAAGGGTTTCACGGAATGCACGTTCACCGCGCGGTGCTCCAGCGAGGTTGCACGGTCTCGGGATGTACGGTGCACCTCGTCGACGAGCAGTACGACCACGGCGCGATTCTGCTACAGAAGACCGTGCCAGTGCTGCCGGACGACACGGCGGAGTCGCTTGCCACCCGCGTCTTTGCGGCAGAATGTCAGGCCCTGCCCGAAGCGATCTCACGGTGTGGCGTACGGCAGCGACGGTAGCGATGTTTTTCGGCAGCGGTTGCTCACGCATTCAAGCCTCAGCCAGTCTCAAATCCAGATCCAATCCCCACCACCGCAGGACAAAAAAGCCATGCCACGCTCTCTTGGCAACATCATCGCCGACACGCTGCACTTCTCGATTGCGTCCGCCGAGCGCTTGCTCATCGGCATCCCCCCCGACCGGTTTGCAAGATTTGCGCGGATTGGCGACACGGTTATTCATTCGAATCACCCCGCATTCATCTACGGGCACCTGAGCCTCTACGCCCCGCGTGTGCTTTGGCAGATCGGCCATCCCGCCCCAGCCATGCCCGAGGACTTCGAGCGACTTTTTTCGAAGGATGCCGCCTGTATCGATGATCCCGATGGGGATCTCTATCCTTCGATGGATGTGATTAGCGATTTCTTTTTGGAGGGTCATCGGATGCTACTCGGTGCACTTCGCAGCACTCCCGACGAAACACTCCAACAGCCCAACCCGGCAGATGGCCGAATGAAAGACCTGTTTCCGACGCTCGGATCGGTGCAGACTTTTTATTGCGGTGGCCACATGATGATTCATCTGGGTCAGTTGAGCGCGTGGCGACGTATACAAGGTCTGGGTGCAGCCTGATCCTCTGCGCGAACGGACGGTGAGATCAGGCGAAGATTCTCGTTCTGAAGTTGGGGTCGTTGAAAGGCAGCAGGTCACTTAGAATTTCCACTATGCGTTTCCCTAGCGTTCGTAGTGCGAGATGGCTGTGCGCCACATCGCTCCTGAGCCTCCTGCCGCTGCGAATGATGGCAGACGACGGGCCGCCGCCGGTCGCTGAGGCCACTGTGCCATCCGTGCCAGCGGATGCAGGCCAAATTGCCGCATGGGTCAAGCAACTGGGGTCGGATCAGTTTGCGCAGCGAGAGGCGGCCAGTCGCAGCCTGACAAAGAGCGGCCGGGCGGCCTTGGAGCCGTTGGGAGATGCGATCCTGGGGGATGATCTGGAAGTGTCCAGCCGGGGCATCGAGATTGTGCAGAAATTTCTAGGCGATAACGCTCCCGCAAGCGATGCCGAATCGGACGAGGCTGCATTGGCCGCCGCCGCAGAAAAACTTTTGGAAACATTGGCCGATGGGCCGGAGAGCCCCGTTTCTTCGCTGGCCGTTGCCACACTCGACTTCCATGCTCAGGGGCTCACCCAAGCAGCACGCGAAAAGCTCGAGTCGCTTGGAGTGATCATCAACGAGGTTTTTTTACCAACTGGCAGGCGGGGTCTGCAGGTTGTTGTGCGAGCCGGCTGGCGGGGTGTCACCGAGGATCTGCTGCTGCTCCCACGCCTCCGCGGCGTTGTGATCATGGGTTTACACGGCATTCGGCTGGAGCCTGCGGCACTGTCGGCACTGGGTCGGATGCGAGGCGTTGAACGGTTTGAACTGTACGGCACAGGGGCATCCGATGCATCCGTGGCAGCACTGGTCCAGAAGTTTCCCGAGGCAACAGTAGACGTCCGCAAAGGAGGCAAGTTGGGCGTGGGTGGGCCGGCGGCGGTTGGGCCGTGCCTGATCACGCAGGTGCAGGAAGGTTCGGCGGCAGCGAAGGTGGGCGTTCAGGTGGGCGACATTGTCCTGCACATCAACCGTGAACCGGTTCCAACATTCGACGCCCTGACGGAGAAGGTAGGCCAGCGAGGTCCGGGAGAAACAATCGAACTTGAAATCGAACGAGGCGTACCAGGGGCCGAAGGCAAACGGATCAAGTACACGATTGAATTAGGTGGCTGGGAATAGGAGCAATGACTCAATGGAGGTGGAAGTGACGGGTGAACGGCGTGGCGAAACAGTTGACGTTCGCTGGCATGCTCATGCGGTGAGCCAGGATCAACGCGAGTTGGCGGCGGGCCACAAGGGGTGTGTGCTCTGGTTTACGGGTCTCTCCGGCTGCGGTAAAAGCACATTGGCCAACCTCGTCGATCACAGCCTCAACGCGCGAGGCTTTCGCAGTTTTGTGCTCGACGGCGACAACGTTCGGCTGGGCCTCAACGCATCCCCAGGGTTGCTCAAGGAACGGTATGGCGAGGCATTTGCCGAGCGATTCGGCCTAGGATTTTCCGCTCAAGATCGCGATGAAAATATCCGTCGGATCGGGGCCGTGGCAGAGTTGTTCGTTCAGGCGGGCATCATCGCGCTCACGGCATTCATCAGCCCGTATCGCCGTCAGCGTGATGCGGTGCGAGCCATGCTCGCCCCCGGGCAATTTGTGGAGGTGTATGTGCGGGCGCCGCTTTCAGTGTGCGAGCAGCGAGATCCCAAAGGGCTCTACAAGAAGGCTCGGGCTGGTGAAATTATTGGTTTTACGGGCATCGATGATCCATACGAGGAGCCGCTGAAGGCCGAACTCGTTGTCGACTCCGCCTCGCAGGCTGCCGAGCAACTGGCCGATCAAGTGATCGGTTGGTTGGAGCAGGCCGGCACGATTCCGAAGAAAAAGTGACCGAGACGATGGCTGGCCGGGTCGCTGGGCGGCAATGCTCAGAACGGATGGGCACGGTATCGAACGGTTACGGGCCGATCAGTTCGATGAGATTGCCATCGGGATCCCGGACGCACGTCAGACGCATGCCAGGAGCCAGCGACTCGGGCAATACGACTGGGGATTGGGCGATCGGTTTCACGCCGAGCTTGAAAAGCCTCGCAAGAGTGGCGTCTGTCTTTGCGACGAAGATCGTCAGGTAGCGAAAGCCGGTGTGCGAGTGGATAAAATCGTTGTCGGCTCCCTTGGGTGTCGTGCCGGCAACCTGCATCAACTTGAGCTTGGTGGCGTCTGGGCCTTCGCCAAGCACAAGCACTCGAACAGCAAGGGGCTTTGAGTCGGTGAGGCCAGCCGCGCGGGCAATCTCAGCCGAGACATCAAAACCCTTCAGTTCGCGGAAGCCGACCCCCTCGGTGTAGAAGCGGATAGATTTTTCCAGATCGCTCACCACAACGCCTAGGTCGATCGTGGCTCGTGGGAACCCCACGGGCTCCGCGCTTACTGCCACAGGGATTAGCGAGGCGTTCACGCCCAACAGAAGAGCAAGAGACAAAAGAAATCTGCACGCCATGATGTATTTGGAGGTATTTCGAGGTATTTGGAGGTATTTGCTTCTTGGGTGCTGATGCGGGCACTCTTTGAACGCTAGACTTAATCGAGAAAGCCAGAGAGTTCTTCGCTGCGGGCCGGGGCCTGCAGTTTGCGAACAGCCTTGGCTTCGATCTGTCGGATTCGCTCGCGCGTCACCTTGAAGATGTGGCCGACCTCTTCCAGTGTGTAGCTGTAACCATCACCCAACCCATACCGCAGTTTGATAATCTCTCGCTCGCGGTAACTCAAGCTTTTGAGCACCTTGGCGATCCGGTTGCGAAGCATCTCCTGAGCAGCACCAACGGCTGGGTTCTCAGCCCCTGTGTCGGGAAGCAGGTCGCCAAAATGGCTGTCTTCACTGTTGCCCACCGGACGATCGAGGCTGATTGGATAGCGACTCATGGCCGTTACCCGCCGCGTTTCGTCTACCGGCGTGCCGGCCCTGGCGGCGATCTCTTCGATCGTCGGCTCGCGACCGTATTCTTGGAGCAGTTGCCTCGCCACGTTTCGGACGCGCGACATTGTCTCAACCATGTGCACGGGGATGCGGATCGTGCGACTCTGATCCGCCACTGCGCGAGTGATGGCCTGTCGAATCCACCACGTGGCATACGTGCAAAACTTGAAGCCTCGGCGGTATTCAAACTTATCCACCGCCCGCATGAGTCCGGCATTGCCTTCTTGAATGAGATCCAGAAACGAGAGGCCGCGGTTGCGGTACTTTTTAGCGATGGACACAACCAGCCGGAGATTCCCTTCGGAGAGCCCACGTTTTGCCTTCTGATAGTGGGCATAAATCTGCTTGATTTCGACCAAACGACGCTTCAGGCTGCGAGGCGTTTCCTGACAGGCTTTCAGAATCGCGCGGTATTCCTCCACAAGCTTGAGCCGCGAGGAGGGGGGCTGCTTCGACTTCTTGTGGGACTCGATCTTGCTCTTGAGTTCTTTGAGGCGGCGCACAAATTCTTCGAGCGTCGGAATCATGACCTCGATCCGCTGTGTGCGGAGACCGAGTTCTTCGATGAGTCGCACGCATCGCTGACGCCGCCTGCCTAGCCTAGCCCACGCTTCTCGCCGCTCCGCCATCCGCCGCTTTTTGGAGAGGGCAATCCGATAGTCAGATTTGTTCTGCTTGAGGAGCACATCGAGGGTGCGGAGGTTGTGAGGCAGTCGACCGAGAATTTGATCTTTCTCCAGACGGTCGGTTACCGAGACCTGCACCGTGCGATCAAATGGAAGCTCACCCACATGCACGCGAGAGAGAACCTTGAAAGCCTGCTGGCAGACGTATTCGCACTCGAGCAGTTTGGCGCGGAATGTGGCACGAGTCGTTTCGATCTGACGGGCCAGATAGATTTCTTGGGCGCGAGTCAGCAGCGGAATCTCTCCCATCTGCGTCAGATACATGCGGACCGGATCATCGGACCAATTCTCAACCTGTTCGGTGAGGCCTTCTTCGGCCTCGCTGGCGGTGTCGGCTTCGGCCTCAACATCCCCTTCAGCCAATGCGGCGACGTCATCTACGAGGAGATCGGGATCGGCCTCGTCGACATCGGCAACCTTGGCCGTCAGATCCTCTACCTCGAGTGGATTGGAGGTCACATCGTCTTCGATTTCATCCAGCAGTGAGTCGTACAAAGCTTTGCTCCTTCAGGAAACGAAATTCAGAATCCAGCATATTCAAATGGAAAAATCAGTCTGTTTTTGCGTGCCGATGAAGCACACATCGTCGCGAGTCCTGCAGCATTCACATCGGGCCAGTTGCGTTGTGCGCGCAGCCCAGAGCATTGTTCGCGTAGGCGACAGTGTGATTCAAGGGGCAGGCAAGTCCAGTGGTCAAATTAACAGCCTTTTCCTTCTCAGCGGAGACGAGGGGGCAAATGAGCTGAAAAGGGTCAAAAAGATGAGGGGAACCAATGGATCACACCGGGGGGTGTTCGGAAGGCATCAGATTATGGCGCCGTGCGTCTGGGAAAGCCAGCAATTTCTTTTTAGAAACGCGGAAAAATTCCAAGAAATCGTCCAAAAATGGTAAAAAAATCCGACCGCAATGTTTCTAAGGGCCTTCAGTTCGAACGAGTGTCTCAATGAAAACCTACTTGCTCCCCTGCGTCTGTTCGGCGGATATTCCCGTGGGCGTTGGGCAGGCCGGAGGTCGCGTGACTTGTCCGGCCTGTGCACGCGATGTGGATGTGCCGAAACTCAGGCTCCTAGGGAACCTGAGTGCAATGGCCCCGGCAGTACAGCCGGTGGAGACACGTTGGGGAGTTGCCCACGGACTCACGCTTTGTGGTGTGGTGCTGGCGCTGCTGGCATGGACGGCTGCCCTTCTGATTGGATCGCCTGCTCGAGCCGTCGTTGACGCAACATCCATTCGCTCGGCTGTGGATGCGGTCAGCGATGCGGAGATTTATCAGGCATGGCAGATGCTTGCTCGATCCGAGGTGTCTCGGCCGCCCACGGCCGATGAGCACAACTTGCTCCGCCTGACTCGGTTTGTGGGCGGGATTACGTCGGCCTTGCGTCTGGCCGGCGGCATGGGTGCCGTGGCTGCCATCGTAGGCGGGCTTTTGTTGCTGACTCGACGTGCGGGGGTTGGCCCTCAACGGCGTGCCCCCGGAGACATTCCATGAAGGCTGCATTTATTGAGCGAACTGGGCCGGCTCACGAGATTCGATACGGCGATCTACCCGATCCGGTGCCCGGCCCCCGTGAGGCATTGGTGCGGGTGCGAGCCTGTGCGGTTAATCCGATCGACACGTATATCCGAGGCGGCACCGTGGCGATGCCGCTGACGTTTCCATTTATTGTTGGCTGCGATCTGGCTGGGGAGGTGGTGGCCGTTGGATCCAGCGTGGATGGGCTGCGGCCTGGCATGCGTGTGTGGGGATCGAATCAGGGTGTGCTGGGTCGGCAGGGTACGTTTGCCGAACTGGCCGCAGTGGACGAGCGGTGGCTCTATCCCACGCCCGATGCCCTGACCGATCGCGATGCGGCGGCCGCCGCCCTTGTTTCGATCACCGCGCATCTGGGGCTTGTGGGCAACGTCTCGCTGCAGCCTGGCGAAACCATTTTTGTGAATGGTGGTTCTGGCGGCGTGGGGTCAGCGGTGGTGCAGATTGCCAAACGCCTCGGCGCCCGAGTAATCGCCTCGGCTGGCACGCCTGAAAAACGGGAACTCGTCAGCCGGCTCGGCGCAGATGTCGTGGTCGACTACCGTGCAGACAACGTGCTGCAGGCCGTGCAGACAGCGGCGCCACAGGGCATCCACGTTTATTGGGAGACGCTTCGCGAGCCGGCTTTCGACCAGGCCGTGGCAATGCTTGGCCCAGGAGGACGGATGGTGATCATGGCTGGCCGCGATGCCCGGCCTCCATTTCCAGTGGGGCCGTTCTACGTCAAGGGCTGCCGACTGTATGGGTTTGTGATGTTTCAGTCTGATAGCCACGAGCAGTTGGCCGCTGCGGTCAACCTCAATCGCTGGCTGGCCGCTGGGCATTTGCGTGTGCCAATCGATCGACTGCTGCCACTTTCTGCCACGGCTGAGGCGCATGCCTTACAGGAATCCAGCACGGTGGGCCAATCCGGGGTGCTGGCCGGCAAGCTTGTGATCGAACCCTGAGAAGCGGTGCCCGTGCGCAAGTCGCCCCAGAGAGAAGAACCGGATTTCAATGAGAGAGTGCCGCACACAGCCATACGCCGCCTGCCTACTTGTGAGCATGCTGACGCTTCTGGGAACGGCTCTGGCTGCACCACCGTCGCCGGGCGGTGTGCGCACAGGCATCTTTGGGCTGGACGCCCGAGGCAATCGGTTTGTGTATGTGTTTGACCGTTCGGCCAGCATGGCTGAGCCGGCAGGCCGACCGCTCGCCGCAGCCAAACAAGAACTCCTCCGGAGCCTCGACGATCTTGGCGAAGTGCAGCAGTTCTATCTGATTTTTTACAACCAGCGCCTCCATCTATTCAGTCCATCGGCCGGGCGAGGGCGGCTTCTCTTTGCCACACGGGAAAATCAGAAGGAGGCCAGGCGATTTGTTGAGTCGGTGCAAGCCGACGGCGCGACGCGTCATTTCGAAGCGTTGGCGGCTGCGTGTCGGCTGCACCCGGATGTCATTTTTGTCCTCACCGATGCCGATGCAGGCGACGATCTGAGCCAGGACGAACTGGAACGCCTCGGGCGTTGGATCGGTGCCGCTCGATGCATGGTGGTGCAGTTCGGCAGCCATCAAGAGCAGCGGTCTCCTCGAATGGCCGAGTTGGCAGCGCTCTCAGGCGGAAAATATATCGTGGTCGATCCATCGCCTTCCGCGGAGTCAGCCGACTGAGGCGGGCTTTGCACCACGAGCAGGGCTTTGGCAGCAGGCTTGCCGTGCGAACTTTGGTTTCGCCCGCGTGGCTCAGTTTGGCCTGTAGAAGGGGCGGAAGGCGGGCTGACTCGGCGGATCAACGTTTGTGGGTTGCGGCTTGGATGCGGCCTGTTCGGCCCGCTCCAAGCGAGTGTTTTTAAGTTCGCTCTCAACGGCGTCAATACCAGCGGCAATGTTTGGAAACATGGACGCCATGGATCCAAAGAACTTCGGTTTTTCAGTCAACTCAGATTTTTCTGTGGTCGGTGGAAAAGGCACGGGAACTGAAGCCGAGCGTGGCGATGACGTTTGCTGCCGACTCGTCTTGGAGCCGGGGGATTGATATTTATTCGTGGGAGCACCGGCCTGCGGGCCACGAGCTGCCCTCGGCGTCTGGGCCGGGTTGGCCATGGCCTGTTTCTTGCTGGCCGGCCCCGACTGTCCTGCTGACGGCACGCCCTGAGCCGGCACGGTTGGTTGTGCGACTGGAGGCATTGGAGTGACGAATGAGAGATCCGCCTGTAGCGCGATGCGTTCAGGCACCACCAGATAACGCGTTGCTATGCTGATGGGCTGTGAGGCACTCTTCAGAGCTGCTCGTTCTTGTTCGCCAGTGGGCTTGGCAAGTGTCGGTTCGGGAGGAAAAGTTTCCTCTGCCAGAGCGAGAGCAAGGTTGGACGATGGAGGAACTGCAGTGTCGACGGCATCGATATCTGCAGCCCCGGAGAGGGTTGGTTGAGCGGCTGTACCAGCTTGCATGCCAACGGTTGTTGGCATCGTAGGCTCCACGGTGGTTGCGGGCTGTGCAACGACCGCGGCTGGCGATGCTGCTCCTGCCAGCGGTGGTACTTCCAGCGACTGTGCCTGTACGTTTGGGCCCCAGAGATCTGCCTGCGTCACCGTCGACGCCGGTGCTGCGGGTGAGGCAACGGGTTGCACTCCGGCACTGCCTACAAACAACTGCGAATCCTGAGAGGGTGCCTTTGCGAGCTGGGCGGTCAAAATCGGCTGGCCTTCCCGCAGCGGCTGCCTGAGGATGAGCCCATCGAATGTGTCCTCAGCCCGCATGGCCGTGGACGGCATCATGGCCTTGGGCCAGTCACGCAGGCCGATATCCCATACCGTGACAGGCGCACCGGCCGGAAGGGAACGCAGTGCCACAAAGATTGGCTCGCTTTCCACCTGCGGCTTCGACTGGGCAAGATGCACATCCAAGGCCCTATTGAGGGCCACGGCCGCAACGGCCCCCGCAATAAAAGCTGCCGCAAAAACAGTGATAGCCTTGGGGCGATGCGACTGCGATTCTGTTGACAGGATTTTCATAGGAGTTACCGTCATCGCCTGAAAGTCGCGTCGAGCGTCAAACCAGCCTCTTGGAGTATCGGCATCTTTCGAAAGCCACAGGCAGTCTGGCAAATATGGGGGTTCGTTTTGCCACAATACCGCAGAGTGCCATCGATGTGCGTGAACTGAGAGTTCTCGCAAGGACCGCAGACGCTCCACATTGCCGGAGTCGTCAGCCGAAGCGGAACCTGAAACGCTCGAAGCGTCGAACTTAGCGGTCGGCAGTTTCTGCGCCGGTTGGCTGTTCGAAGAGTGGATCAACTCCCCGAGACAGCGGCCGAATGGCCAGCAGTCGCAGGTCGGATTGGCTGTGCATGCGGTCGCGAAAGAATGCGTCTCCTACGGTCGAGGCCGCATCTCCGTACGAACCCACAATCAGCATCGAGTCCAGCGGAATCGTCGTGTGGAACTGGAGTTGCTCCACGACATGCTTGCGTTGGCCGCTTTCCAGTCGAAACACCCCGTCCTCGCCCACCCACGATCGCTCCTGCGGGCCGTGCTTGATCGTAGGCACCAGATCAATCCGCACGCGGCCGTCGGCCGCAGGCCATGCCCGCAGCGAGAAGTGGGTGCTGGCATCGTGATAGGTGCCGCCATGCACACCCTCGCCGTCGTGTTCCAAAAGCACCAGTTCGGTGAGAACAGAAGCTGCCACGACTTCGCTGTTGCGGCCGGGTAGCAGCTTTAGGATGCGACGCACGACAGCTGGTCTTTCGAATGATCCATCGGGAATTTCACCTGTATGTAGTACAGGTTGCTTGGGTCGGAAACGATCGGCGAAGGCGCCGGGAAGTTGGCCCGTCACAACGCCTGCGCGCATCCCGTTGGCGGCGAGCGTGCGTCGTAGTGCAGCGTCGATGACCTGTTCATCGACAAATCCCCACAGATCATCCCGGAGTTGAAGATCCTGTTCACCAAATCGCACAAAGACTAACTCGATTGGAATCGTGGTGGGGGAGGGCTTCGCAGCAGACTGCCCGTCGGTTGCGGCAAGGCTGGCTGCGTCGCGATCCGCAGTCGAATCTGGCTCAAAGAGCCCATGAGAAAGAAGCGTGAATCGGCAGCCGCCTGCGGTGAGAGCGCAGAGCATCAGAACAACAACGCTCCGTATGGCGGTCGGGCACATGGTCGCAGAGGGTAGGCGGGTTGGCTGGGGGAGTCAACGGAAAAAGGGCCGTTCAGAACCGTCAATCCAGTGTTTGTGACCACCGTTGGAGCCCTAGTGAATAGACCGTTGTTGGAGACATCGATGAGAAGTTGTATTGCACGGGTGTCTGCTTTCATGCGGCTAGGCACGCCGGCATGGCTGACTGTCGGCTATCGTCTACGACACAGCTTTGACGGCATTGGCAAAAAGAGTGAGGCCTGCTCCGTTAGACGAGCTATCCATGTGCGCGTTCCACGCCGGATGCTGCGTGGCGTCGATGAATCGTTCTGGGTGTGGCATGAGACCGAAGACGCGGCCGGTTTCGTCGCAGGCCCCTGCCACATCGGCATCGGCACCGTTGGGGTTCGTCGGTGCGCCGCTGGCGTCGGCGGCATACCGGAGCACAAGCTGGCCTGCAGCATCGAGTTGCGAAAGCTCAAAGGATGAACGGACAACAAATCGCCCCTCGCCGTGTGCAATTGGCAATTCAAGCTCGTGGATCCCTGAAAGAAAAACGCACTTCCCTGCTGCGGCCCGCACGTGCACCCAGCGATCAATGAATTGCCCCGATCGGTTGTGGGCTAGCGATGCTTGAGGCAATCCTGTTTTCGGATCGGCCAGCAAGAGGCCCGTTTGCAGCAGCACCTGAAAGCCGTTGCAGATGCCGAGGATGAGGCCGCCTTTATTGCGAAACTTCACAAGGGCATCGGCAAGGCGAGTTGTCAATTCCAGCGCAAAGATGCGGCCGCTGGCGATGTCATCGCCGTAGGAAAAGCCGCCGGGGATGCACAGGATCTGGAAGTCATCGGCGATTGCAGGCTTCTCGGCAAAAGCCCGCACGTGGACGCGGCGGCTGATCGCACCGGCTCGCTCGAAGGCGTGTGCCGTCTCGTGATCGCAGTTGGTGCCGGGGGCCCGCAGGATCATTGCGCGTGGTGATAGCATTTTTTCAAGCGCTTTCTTTTTCGGTTCGGAATCGTACGCCGCGCCACGCCTGAGCCAGCCGATGAACCTCCACGCTGGCCACGGTTTGGGCATCAGTGGAGACGATTTCGAGTCGTTGTGGGGCGTCTGTGGTACTCAGGACCGTACCGATCCAACCCCACGCCACCCCTGTGAGCAGCGATTCAAACCGAGCTGCTGTGGCTGCAGGGACCTCGCAGATGAATCGCCCCGGTGTTTCTGTGAAGGCGATTATGAGATCGCGATCCACGCTCTGGCGTGAATCAAAACCGTCCGTCGGCACGCTTCCCAGTTCAATGCGGCAGCCGATGCCGCCACCGATCACCATTTCTGCGATGGCAGTCACGAGTCCACCATCGGAGCAGTCGTGGCAGGCGACCACAGTGCCTGCACGCTGTGCCGCGGCAACGGCTACAAACACGCTGCGGCAGCTGGCAGCGTCAACGGTTGGCACACGTCCGCCCCGCACGCGGCCTACGAGTTCCAGTTGGCTCCCGGCCAAGGCATCTCGCGAGAGTCCAACAATCGCCAGCCGGTTGCCAGTACATTTGAGATCTGGCGATACGGCTCGCCGCACGTCTTCGATTTGTCCGAGTGCCGTTGCCAGGAGCGTTGGTGGGATCGAGAGTTCGTGCGATGCTCCCGCTGCGTCCGTCCAAGAAAACACATTGTTGAGGCTGTCCTTGCCGCTCACGAAGGGGGCGGCAAAGGCGATCGCCATGTCGTGGCAGGCACGGCAGGCCTCGACCAGAGTTCCGAGGGATTCTTCTCGCCGGCATTCGCCCCAGCAGAAATTATCCAGCAGGGCGATTCTGTCTGGATCGGCACCGGCTGCAATGACGTTTGCAACCGCCTCGACGATCGCTCCGGCTGCCATTTGGTAGGGATCGAGTTGGCCGAGACGATTCCGAATCCCTGCACCCAGCACGATGCCCCGATCGCGGCCCAGCACGCCCCGCACAATCGTGCCGTCGGCCGGGCCAGCGCCTGGGCCTACGAGCGGCTTCACAACGCTGCCGCCCTGCACCTCGTGATCGTATTGCCGAATGATCCATTCCTTGCTGGCAACATCTGGAGCAGCCAACACGTCCAGAAGGCACGATTCAATGCTGCCAGTCGAATGCTCTGGCGATGGCTGCAACCAGACGAGCGTTTGCTCGGCCGGCTTTGTAAAACGTGACCTCAGCCGCTGCCGCGGACGCCCTTCGTGGAGAAAGTGACAATTGAGTTCGCCCGTGACGTGCCCCTGCCATCGCAGCACGAGTTGGCCAGTGCCAGTGAACGTTCCGATGACCGTTGCCTCGACCCCCTCATCGGCCGCCACTCGAGCCAGTTGCTCCCAATCGGCCGGAGCCACAGCCAGCACCATCCTCTCCTGTGCCTCTGAGATCCACGCTTCCGTGGCCGACAGCCCGTCGTACTTGAGCGGGATGTTGTCCAGATCCACTGTGGCCCCCAGCTGCGCACCCATTTCGCCAACTGCGCTCGAGAGCCCACCGGCGCCACAGTCGGTGATGGCTCCAAAGAGCCGCTGACGGGATGCCTCCAGCACGAAGTCGGTAAGCATTTTTTCGTGGATTGCATGCCCTATTTGCACCGAGCCGCCCGACTGGCTTTCACTGGTACTCGATAACTCCACGCTTGAAAATGTGGCGCCGTGGATGCCGTCGCGGCCGGTGCGTCCGCCGGCCACAACGACCAGATCGCCTGATTTTACAGTCGCATCGGCAGAGTTGCGGGGCATAATTCCAACTGTGCCGCAGAAGACGAGCGGGTTGCAGGTGTAGCCAGCATCAAAGACAACCGCGCCTGCGATCGTGGGAATGCCCATGCGGTTGCCGTAGTCCCGTACGCCCGCGACCACGCCCGAGAGCAGCCGACGCGGGTGAATGACGCCGGGAGGCAGGTCAGCCAGGAGGGTGTCTGGGGGCCCAACGCAGAAGACATCGAGGTTGGCAATCGGCTTGGCGCCGAGTCCCGTGCCAAGCACATCCCTGATCACGCCGCCCAAGCCAGTTGCCGCGCCGCCATAGGGTTCGATCGCGGAAGGGTGATTGTGCGTTTCCACCTTCACGCAGATGTCGTGGTCGCCATCGAATCGGACGACGCCAGAATTATCGCGAAACACGCTCACGCACCAGTCGCTTGCGCCGAGCGACTCTCGTACCTTTTGTGTGGCGGCAAATACGGTCTCCTTGAGAAGGTTGTCGTACTGGCTCTCGCCGTCGGGCCCCGTATGGTCCATCGGACTGCCAAGCGTCTTGTGGCAGCAGTGCTCGCTCCAGGTTTGTGCAATGGTCTCGAGTTCGATCTCAAACGGCTCTCGTCCAATCGATTGAAAATGGTCTCGCACGGCTCGGAGTTCGCTGGCCGACAGTGCGAGGCATCGCGTTCGGCTGAGATGCTCAAGCGACGCATCGTCAAGGCCGTTGAGCGGCACAGACGTTTGCGAAAAAATCCATTCTCGGGCCCCAGCCAGCGTTGTGAGTTGCAGTGGCCCAATCACCACATCGTGAATGGCCTCGCTGGCAAGCAACTTCCAAGCCAACCGCTCGGTATCGGCCGCATGCAATGGAGGCAGCCAATACTTGCGAACGCTGCGCACATGGGTTGGTTGCAAGCCGAGAAGGGCCATCGCCTCTTGGGCGCTTTTGGCCGAAGGATCGGTGACGCCGGCTCGCGGGAGCACGTGCACGACAGTGGGCAGTTCGGCTGGCCCAGACATGAGTTGCTGCTCGCCGACTGCGGCAATTACAAAGGATTGAGTGACCGAATCGGCCAGCAGTCTGGCGGCAAGTCGCTCCACATCGGCGTGGGTGAGATCCCCTTCGATAAGCCAGCCAACAGCTGTTCGGGCCTGGCTGCATGCAGCGATTCCCAGTTCGGCCGCACCGGTCACAATCGCCCGGGCCGTGTGATCGGCATTCGCATCCACGAGATGAACGTCAACTTCCCACAGCATCGCGGTCTTCCTTGGCTCGCTTGAGCAGCGACACGAGTTTTTTTCGATCGTTCTTCTCGAGCGCCTCGAGTATTTTTTCAGCATTGCCGGCAATCCGTGAGAGTGCTTTGGCAACAGCGGCCACATTGTCCAGCAGGATGTCGGCCCACAGATCGGGATCGCCCGCAGCGATGCGGGTGGTGTCGCGCCAGCCACCAGCGGTCAACTGCCTTGATTCTGGCGGTGTGGCGGCGGCAATGGCAGCGGCCAGCACGTGCGGGGCGTGGCTGGTTGCAGCCAGCATGGAATCGTGTTCGCGAGGCGTCATCATGAACACCGTCGAACCCAGCGACGCCCAGAAGCCGCCCACCTCTTCAGCATCGGCCGCTGGCGTGTTCTTGGATGGCGTGACCACGGTGACGCGACCCGTGAAGAGATCGGCCGCGGCAGCAGATGGCCCGCGACGATGGCTGCCGGCAATCGGATGGCCACCGACAAATCGTCCCCGTCGCCAGCGACGGCGTTTTTCCCAAGCGGCGACGATCGAGGCCTTCGTGCTGCCGGCATCGGTGATGAGCGTGCCGGGCCGCACCGCCTTATCGATCTGCTCCAGCAACTCGGGGATCGCAGCCACGCCAGTCGCCACCACAACGATGTCGGCCTCCGCTGCTGCGCGAGAGAGATCGGTGGACGTTTCCGTGACAACTCCACAGCCTTTTGCCTCTGCCAGCGAGGCCGATGAACGTCCCACGCCGATCACCCGGCCAGAGAGCATTCTGGATCGCACGGCCAGCCCCACCGAGCCTCCGATGAGGCCAACTCCCACCACGACAACAGTTGGCAGGTGAACGCGAATGGGCTGGGCGGCCTGAACTTTCATGAGATGGCGTGCAAAGCGGTGCAGAGCAGAAAGGAAAAAAAGACAACGCAGACAACGGGATGGTTGGGCAGAGGAGTTGGGCATGCCCCGACCGAGGCTGTGGCCTACGGAGCAATTTTTACCAGATGCTGCGGCCATGTGTTAGCAGGCTGTTGAAAAAGAGCGTGCTAGGCTGCACGATGCGGTCAACGATCCCGTAGCACTGGCAAAAAGGATTGGCTTTCCCGCGGGCACACGAACCCGAAAAGACGTGGGGCATGCGGTCACATGGCACGGGCGGCGGTGATCGTTTGTGGATGTCGCTTTCGAGCAATGGTGGGCCGATGCGTTTCACGAAGCAGATGCCGTTACGACTCCTGGCAGATGTGTTGGGCCGCCTGTCCATTGGGCTTTCGGCGGGCGTCGATCTGAGGCGTGCATGGGCCAGCGAAATATCTCGAGTGCCAGCCGCATGGCAGCCGGCCATGGAAAGAGTCTCTTGGTCGCTTGCACAGGGCTCCAACCTGTCGGCATCAATGCAGGAGGCAGGCACGACATTTCCGCCGTTGGTGCGTGCGATGGTGGCCGTGGGGGATCAGACCGGACACGAAGCCGAAACGCTCGGGCAGCTTGCTGCGGCCCTCCGCCATACGGTACGAACGAGCCGGGCTTTAGTCGGGAGCCTGGTTTGGCCAGCGTTTCAATTGGCCGCTGCGATTGCCGTTGTGGGCGGAATGATTCTACTGGCCGGTTTCATTCGGGATGTCAAGAACAGGCCAGTGGATGTGTTGGGGATTGGGTTGTCGGGCGCAAAAGGGCTGACGATCTATCTCCTATGCCTGTTCGGCATTGCATTGGCCGCGGGTTTCGCATTCAAGCGGGCACTTGCCAGTTGGCACAACCGTGGCATCGTGCGACACGTTGTGGATCGGATACCCGTTGTCGGGGCTGCATCCCGCGCCAACGAGGCTGCGGCGTGGTGCCGCGCTGCCTCGCTGGCAAGCGCTTCAGGGCTGGATATTGGCCGGCTGGTCAGCCTGGCTTCGGCGGCGGCTCCGGGCATCAGGCTGGATCCAAAGCGAATCGAAACACATTTGCGTTCGGGAGCCACGCTTGCCGAAGCGCTTCGGGAATCGCGGCAATTCCCAGAGCGATTGCTGGAGGTGGTGGACGTCGGCGAACTCACGGGCAGCACCGCCGAGGTGCTCGACCGGCTCGCAGGAGAGTGTGACGACGAAGCCCGCGTGGGTTTTGAAGCTGCCGCTCAAGGGGCGGGGTTTGCGGTATGGGCAATCGTGGCTGGCCTCATCGTGCTGGTCATCTTTCGGATTTTTTCATTCTATGTGGCGGCCATTCAGGATGCAGCCGGCGGATTGTAGTGTGCGAATTCCGCGATGTTATCCCGCTTTGTCGCCGTAACGAAAAAGTGGGAAACGGGGTTTCCTTTCATTCAAACGATAGGCTATTGTCGTTGACTGGAGCGTACTATGCGTTTGCGATCCCGACGTCCGCCAGCCCTGTGGGCCGCCTGCTTGGCAGTGTGGGCGATGGCTCTTGGCACAGCGGTCCTCGCGCACGATGCCGCTGGGGGAGAACCACGGAAGAGCCAGCAGGAGTGGATGGCCGAGCGAGGGCTCGTGCGGTCCAACGGTGCGTGGCGCACGGTGCAAGAGATCGAACTCATCGAGCGCGGGGCTCGCGCGACGCTGGCGCAGAAGGAATGGGTCGTGCGTCTGGACCGGCTGCGGAAAAAGCTCGATGCGCCCGCGCAGGCCGACCGTGCCACCGAGGAAATCCGAGAGATTGCCGACCCATTTGCTGTGCCGGCACTAGCCAAAGCCCTTTCACACGAAGGAGCGTGGCGCGTGCGGAGTTTGTATATCGAGGCGTTGTCTCGCATTCGTTCCGGCGATGCCGCAGCTGTTTTAATCGCGGTAGCCATCGATCACCCAGATCCCGAAACGAGAATTGCAGCCACGGAGCGTCTGTTGGCACGCGGGCCGCACGTGGCGGTGCCGTCGCTTGTGGCGGCCCTCTCGGGAGCAGACAACGCCCGGATCAACCGCGCGGCTGAAGCACTCGGGAGGCTGGGAGCATCCTCGGCGGTGGGGCCGCTCATCAATGCCCTTCAGACCGAACACACAGCCGTGGTAGGCGACGGCACTCCCGAGGGTTCCACCAGCGCCACGTTCACGCCCTCCGGCGGTGGCCTCTCCATGGGAGGCGGTGCGAAGCGAGTCACGGTCGTCGCGAAAAATGACCGCGTGCTCGAATCGCTTGTAACACTCACCGGCGCAAACTTCGAGTGGAATGCAGCGGCATGGCGGGCGTGGCTGGCCAACCGTGACTCTCCGGCGGATTTTGACCCACGGCGGAGCGTCAAAAAATTAGACGGCGGATTTTGAACCAGCGGTGCGTTGCTTTGGAAACCACTCGGCGCCGAGCACCAGCAGTGCCACGCGGTTTTCAAGGTTTGGCCTGAACACGACCAGCAAGAGCACCGGCAGATACCAGGCCATGAACAGCCCTCCGTTGTGGGCTTTCCAAAATTGGCTGCCCAGCAGCACTGCTGCGGAGCAACTCAAAAGCGTGCCCAGATTTTTCGGTACCGGCCAGATGGCCAGCGTGGCGATCATGGCAATGAAAGCGGCCAGCACAGGAAGTCGAAAGACAGCATCGTTCGAGGGCAACGCCCAAAATCCCTCCAGCAACACTTCATTGGGGAAAATCCATCCGAACATCTGACGCAATTGGCCGGTAAATACGTCGGCATCGGGCGAGGTAAGCCACAGTCCGATGACGAGCAACAGAATCGCTGCAGCGATGCCAAGCACAAACCTGCGAAACCCTCGCTCCCAATAGAAACTGCACCACAGCGGGAGCAGAAAAACTGGATAGTAAATCGTGCCAATGGCCAAGCCAATGAGTCCACCGGACACAAGCGGCCGCCGGTAGGCCGCAACGGCCCACACAATCAATGCCCCTGGCAGCACGTGATCCACTCGCCCGGTCATGATGGCCGTGTAGGGCAGAAGCAGGTAGAGGACCGCTGCGGCGATCCCGAGCTTTGCATTTTCAAAGTGCAGCCAGCCGATCACGATCATTCCAGCCACAATGGCGACCTGAGAGAGGATGGCCATCACCCGGGCTGTGTTTTCGTGCACGACTCGTCGGTTCGAATCGCGAGCATCGGCGTTGTCGGCTCCATCGGCGGTGGGTGAGAAAATGCGTTGTGTCGAAATCTGCGGAAGCAGAAAGAGGAGGGGATAGCCTGGGCCGAGCCGAGTGAGTTGGTCGGCATTGATTTCGGCATCGCCTGCTTCCAGTCGCGTGGCCGATGCAGCACCGGCCAAATCATCGCGTTGGGGCCGTGTGGCGATGACATTGGCCAAGAGAAATACCAAGAGCGAGATCCCCAGGAACACCATTCCCCCGATGGTGAGGTTTGTCTCTAGGAGGGGACGTCGCACCATCAGGGAGTCGACGAGCATGCGTATGATGAATGCAGCCGACACGGCAAAGATCCAGATAAAGCCGAGTTGCTGGGCGGCGGTGCTGGCCTTATAGCCACCGTATTCCACTGCCAGCAGTCCTGGGGCCAAGAGCACAAGTCCGATCAAATCCAGATTGCGCACGCTCCAAAGTCGGTTAAACTTGAAGAACAGCGCAATCGACAAGAGCGACGAAAGGTAAAACCACGTCGTGGGATTGACGCGGTAGTAATGGAAGAGAATATCGCTCATGATCGCTCATGCGAGCTTTCGCGGAGGGGATCGATCGGAGTCACCAATGCCACCCAACGTACGGTGCTGAGCAGGCTTTGGAAAGATTTTGCCAGTAACATCCGTTCAGGGGGCTGTTTCCGGGCCGATTGAGCCGATGATGGCCGCGTGGCCTGCGGGATTGCCGAGCCCATCGTGCAGTGCAAGCACCGTCACATTGTGAATCGCAAAACGCCGACCCGCAAGCGACACTCGCGTGCCGCAATAGCCCGTTACAAAGCCCTGCCTCCGGAGCATTTCAAAGAGGTGTTGGCGGTCGGCTGTCGCATCGGCAGGGGTGGTGTCGGCCGATGGTCGCCCCAGCAGCGTGGCCGGTAATGCATCAAAGGCATCGGCAGCGGCGAGGTTAGCCCAGTCGAGTAGCGGAGGCTGCGACAGATCGTGAGCCAAGACTCCTTGCGGCAGTTCAAAGAGCCGTTGGGCATCCAGCGATGCATCCCCCGACCGTTCCACAAGCTCATGGCCAAGCAACCCGCAAAACGAATCGAGGATCACCGCAGCGCGGGCGGGGAACGCAGGCCCCTCAGGGAGTCGAATAAAGGAAGGATGCACGATGAGAAGTATTTAAAATGGCCAGAGAAGAGGGGCGAGGGCCACAGTGATTGCCATGACCAGCAGGTTGAGCGGTCCGCCGAACCGCACGTAGTCGCTGAATTTGTAGCCGCCAGGCCCATAGATCATGAGGTTTGTTTGGTAGCCCATCGGGGTGGCAAAGCCGCAACTGGCCGCCACGGTAATCGCCATCACAAACGGCATGGGATTCACACCCATGTCGGTGGCCGTCTGCCAGGCAATTGGAAAGATGAGCACAGCGGCAGCGTTGTTACTCATCAATTCGGTGAACAGCATTGCCACAAAATAAATCGCCGCCAGGACGACGTGAGGATGGTCGCCCGCGGCGGCGATTGTGGATTGTGCAATGCTTTCGGCCAAGCCTGTTTTGTCGAGAGCCCTGGCTAAGCCAAAACTGGCAGCGATGAGCAAAAGCGACTCCCATTCAATGGCACGACGGCCCTCGCTGGACGAGATACAGCGGGTGGCGACGACGGTTGCAGCGGCAAAGAGTGCCGCTGCAACCATCGGCACCAGTTCCAATGTGGCCGCTAGTACCATGGCCACCAGGACGGTGCAGGCGATCCAGGCGCGGTCGTGGCGAGGAGGCGTGGAACCGCTCAGTTCGCTCACAAGGTAAAAGTGGCGACTCGATCGCTGGCGTTCCAGAAAGTTTGGGCTGGCTTCCAGCAGCAATGTGTCGCCGGGCTCAAGCGAGATGTCGCCAATCTTCATCTCCAACCGTTCGCCGTTGCGGGCCACGGCGATGACGACCGCATCGTACGTCGAGCGAAACCGACCTTCGCGGATCGTACGCCCCACCAGCGGGCATGTGTTTGACACAACGGCCTCGATGAGCACGCGTTCCGAACGCGGATCGTTGAGCATCAACACCTGTTCGGTGGCCGGCCGCAGTCCGCGAAGTTTTTGCAGTTCCACGACGGAATCGACCACTCCCACAAAGACCAGTCGGTCGCCCGTTTCGAGCCGTTCACTCGGGGCAACTGCCGCCATCACGTGCCCGCCACGGTCGATCTCCATGAGGAAGAGCCCTTCCAGTCCTCGCAGGCCAGCCTCCTCGATGGTGCGGCCAATCAACGGGCTTCCCGGTTCGACGAGCATCTCGACAGCATACTGACGGAGGTCATCGCTCTGGCTCACGGCGGGTCGTCGATCCTTCAGCAAATACTTCGACTTGCTGGCGATCAAGAGATAGACGATCCCCGCGACTAACAGCGGCACGCCCAGCCATGTAATGTCGAACATGCCCAGCGGATGCCCCCGCTTCGCGGCCACTAGACCGCTGACCACAACATTGGTGCTCGTGCCGATGAGCGTGCACAAGCCCCCGAGTACCACGGCGGCATTCATCGGCATGAGCAATTTTGAAACGCTCAAACGATGCTTTTTTGCCCAGTCGCGAATGGCTGGCACCATTAAAGCCACTACAGGCGTGTTGTTTATGAAGGCCGAGAGTGCCGCAGGAGCCACCATCGTGCGCAGCTGCGCTGAGGCCAGCGACGGAGGGCGGCCTAGCCCTCGATCAACGACCGTGGCCAATGCGCCTGTGCGTTCTATCGCCGCAGCCACGACAAACAGCGCAGCGACGGTGAGCATCCCCTCGTTGCTCATGCCCTTGAGGGCCTCCTCCGGCGTCAGCACACCTGCTGCTAGGAGCACCACGACGCCGCCGATCATCACCATGTCCGGAGCCCTCTGAACGAAGAGCAGCATTCCAAGCGTGACGCATAGAACGGCGGCCGTCAGGATGGACTGCCAGTGGGTCATCAATGATGTGAAATCCGTGAGCATGTCTGTCGGTCTATCCGCAGTTCACGAGGCAGAGGGATTCGAAAGATGGGAGCCGAGCCCGCATTTCATTCAAAAAACAGTCTCAAGAGTGGCGTGTGGCAAGGCTGTCAGGCAAGAGCAAAAAAAGCAGGCTAGACTCATGGCACTTCGTGGGTAGTCTACTCTTAATGCCTGCCGGGCAGATTGCCGCCAACAGTCCCGAGCCCATCTTGCTTCTGCCGCCATGAGAGGAATCGCTGCATGATCAATAAATTACTGAAAGGCAACGCAAAGTTTGTTGCCGGTGAATTTAAGCCAAACGAAAAGTACTACCGCACCATCGCGGCTCGGCAGTCGCCCAAAGTTCTCTGGATTGGCTGCTCTGATTCCCGCGTCAGCGAGGACGTGATTACAGGTTCGCGGCCGGGAACGATGTTTGTCCACCGCAACGTGGCCAATATCGTGGCCTTCAACGATGTCAATATCTCATCGATTCTCGAATACGGCATCGTGCACTTGAAAATCGACGACATCGTCGTCTGCGGCCACACCCGCTGCGGCGGCATTGCTGCGATCGAGGATGGAGTGCACGAAAATTATATCGCCGACTGGCTCTGCATCGCTTCGGGAGCCAAGGTGATCACAGATGAAATCGCCCAAAAACACAAGCTCTCTCGCGAGCAAAAGTTGGAAGTGCTCGCCGCCGAAAACGTGAAGCTTCAGATCAAGCACTTGCAGAGCCTCGCTCTGATTAAAAACATGCACGAAAAGGGCTCGCTCCCCCGCATTCACGGCTGGCTCTACCGTGTGGAGACTGGCGTGATCGATGTGTTGGTCAACGGCCGCACCGGCAAGATGACCAAAGGCCTCAAAGCGCTCGAGTCGTGAAACGAGCTTTTCTTTTCAGGAGCACCGCACGATGTCGCATGATCCTTTGATTTCGCCTCGTGAGCGATTTGAAGGATATTATGCCGCCCCGCAAGTGCCGTGGGATATTGGCCGCCCGCAGCGGGTGTTTTTGGAAGCGGAACAAGCCATCACACGTCTGCCCAACGGCCGCCGTTGCCGTGTGCTCGACATCGGTTGCGGCACAGGCGACTTATCCCTCTGGTTGGCCGAGCGTGGCTGCACCGTGACAGGAATCGATTTTTTATCCTGGCCGATCCAGCGGGCTAAGCAGAAGGCAAGCGACCGGGGCCTCACGGTCAACTTTCTACAGATGGATGCGTTGGCCATCGGACAGATTCCTGAGCGGTTTGACAGTGTCACCGATTGCGGACTGTTTCACGTTTTCGACGACTCCAGTCGGGCTGCCTATGTCGCTGCTCTTTCCAATCTGCTGGAACCCGGTGCGCATCTCTTTTTGTTGTGCTTCTCCAATGCCGAACCCGGCAGCCATGGGCCGCGGAGAGTGAGCCAAGGGGAGTTGCGGGCAACCTTCGCTGAGGGTTGGCAGATCGAGCAGATTCAGACGGCGAGGTTTGAATCTGTTGCGGGGATTCCGGGAGCGGAATTCACGCACGGTGGGGCGATGGCATGGTTTGCCAGCGTGCGCCGCACGCTGTCGGTAGATGGCAGCCAAGACCTTTGAGCCCGACCCGGACCACTCTCGTTTTTGCTCGCTTTTCGTTTGCCTTCGGCGTAGAGTACCGCAGTGTACAACTTGAGGAATCGATGGTGGAGTCGCGTAACGTGAAGAGCGTACACCCACTCGCAACGAGGGCTTCTTGGTTCACGCGGGTGGCCTGTGCCATGGCTGTCTGCCTCGTGTGCCAACTCTTAGGCCAGCAGTCTGTCTTTGGCGTCATCGTGAACACCGTCACCGGCACCGGCAATACGACGGCCCCCAGCGACAACCCAGGCTGGGGGAATGTGGGCGTGCGTGGGATTGGCACCGGGGTGTATCTGGGCAACCTTTGGGTGCTTACAGCCAGCCATGTGGGCGGCGGCGACATCCTGCTCGGTGGTGCCACTTACACCATGGCGGTAGGCACCGGCTTTCAACTCACCAATGCCGGGGCCAGCGGCAAGTCAACGCTCACCGATCTCTATATGTATCAACTCACGGCCGACCCTGGCCTGCCCGCACTGAGGATCGCGACCAGCACGCCGGTGTTGCAGAAGGCAGTGACGATGGTTGGCGCAGGGTTGGATCGTGGAGCCTATGCTTCGTGGTCGGTCAACACCGCTTCCGATCCATACGTATGGACGGCGACCTCGAGCAACCCAAACGCCGCAGGCTATGCGACGCTCAACACCCGCACCATGCGATGGGGAACCAATGCGATTGCACTCGAGGGGTGGAGCGCGATTGGCGAATTCGACGCGCAGCTGTTGGCAACCACGTTTGATAATCTCTACCCGTCGAGCGAATCCCTCGCTGCCACGGGCGATTCAGGCGGGGCTGTCTTCGTGAAGAATGGTTCGGCCTGGGAACTCGCCGGCATCATGCTGGCCGTTGTCCAATACTCTGGGCAACCGAGCAGCACGGCTGTCTTTGGAAACCAGACATACTCTGCTGATCTGTCGTTTTATAACGGTCAGATCGTGCAGGTTGTGCCAGAGCCAAGCGGCTTGGCTCTGGCCATCGCCGGATTTGTGATGGCGTCTGGACTGGCCGCAGCACGCACAAGCGCACCTGTGGGTGGCATCCTCGTTCTAGAAGCCCGAGGCCACGCTAGTAGCGGCGGGCTTCGATCACGCTGCGACTCAAAGCCGTTGGCTCGTGCTTTACGATTCTGAATCCAGCGGTTGCGAGCCATCCTCGGATCTCCGCAGTAGAATAGATCCGTCCCTGCGTCACGGTGGCCAGTAATACCGAATATTCCGCGGCCCACAGGGGGCCCGTTTTGTCGTCGTTGAGGAGCATGTCGTGGATCAAGATCCGCCCGCCTTCGGGGAGCGCCGCCGCACTGGCGTCTATCAGCCGTCGGCAGTCGGGTTCGTCCCAGTCGTGCAGCACGTTGGAGAAGAGGTGGGCATCGCAACCGGCTGGCCACGCGGCGGTAAACATGTCGGCTGCCACAACGCTGATGCGGTTGGCGAGCGTGGCCGCTTGGATCGTGCGACGTGCAATCCCATCCACCGGTGGCGATTCCATCACGATGGCTTGCAGGTGCAGATAGGACTCGGCGCACGCAATCGCGTAGACGCCCGAACCGCCGCCCACATCGAGCAGAGTGCGAACGTCTCGCAGGTCAATAGCCATCGCCAGTGCGGGGCCCATCACCCGGCCACGGCAGTCCATCGCGGCAGTGAATGATTCAGCAAATGCATCGGTTCGCATGGCGGCATGCCAATCGGCCTCCCCATCCGCGCCAGGCCAGTTGGCCGGCTTGTCGGTGCGGAGCACCTTGAGAAAATCAGCTACGCCTGCCCGGTCGGCCATGCTGGCGTAATACGAACGAGCGTCGAAGGGCGATCCTTCCACGAGAAATTCTTTGGCGTGATCGGTCGTGCGAAACTGTCCGTTGGGGTCGCAGGCAATCCAACCATTGGCCGCAAAGAGCGTGAGCATCACATCGGTGGGGCGGGCCATCGTGCCAAGGCTCTGGCAGATGTCCGCCAGATTTCCAGGCATCCGATCCAGCCGGGTGAAGAAATCCAGATGCACAATGGCTGCACAGAGGCAATCGACCGCCGCGAGGCAGTCTCTGGGGCGATAGATGGCCGACGGATCGTGTGCTGGAGAGCGCATGGCTAAGAGCATGGTGCATGGCGTGGGTTGGTGACAATTCCGAAACGGCGACTCTTCGGCATGGTAGACTTATGGTGCCGTGGTGGCTTTGAAACGCGCCGGGTTTGAGCGGGCCGAAGAATGCTCTCAAAGACGAGGAGAACCCATCTGCAAAGCACGATGAATGTACCCCGCCTGCCCGTGCTCACTGCGGTGGCCCTTGCCGTCGCGTGTGACGTGTTGTTTGTGCCAGCGTCGCGTGCAGAGTCGATGCCCCCGCAAAGCGTGCGCGAGGCCGTGGCAATCTGTTGCGAACTGGCCCATGCCACCGGTTCCGATGGGCAGTCCCCATACGCCGCGAAGACTGACTCCATCTCCAGCCTGCCTGCCGCTTGGATTGTACCGTGCCTGTCGGCTTTTGTTTCTGCCACACCGGCTGGTGCCAACTGGCTAGCCAGCGGTCTGGATCGAGCCGTGGATCGGTTGGGCGATGCAGTGCCAGTGAATGCGCTTGCGCTGTTCGTGGGCGATGCCACGCACGCGCCACGAGCGCGCAGTTTGGCATTCGGTTGGATCAAGGCTCGGGACGGGGCTCGGGCCGCCGCCCTGCTCGACTCCATGCTCGACGATCCCGCGCTCGATCTGCGCCGAGAGGCGGTGGAAAAACTGCTGGTGTCGGTGGCCCAAGCCAATGAGGCGACGCAGCGGGATGCCTACCGAAGGGGCCTCGACTCCGCGCGTGACGTGGATCAAATCGAGCCAATCGTTGACTGGCTTTCGGAGCACGGCGAGCGAATGGATGTGGCTACTGTGCTTGGTTTCGTACGAAACTGGCGGGTCAGCGAGGCCTTTGACAATGCCAAGGGCGTCGGGTTTGCAAAAGCCTATCTTCCAGAAACGAAAGAAGGAGGTGCGGCCAACACCACAGGCTGGAAGGCCATTGAGTCGGCCGATAAGCACGGCGGGATCGATCTCAATGCCGCCGTCGAAGTGAAGAAGGGGATACTTGCCTACGCCGTTGCCACGGTGCAGATGCCGCACGCTGGGCCGGCCGAGGTGCGGATCGGGAGCCCCTGCGCTGTGGCGGTATGGGTGAACGGCACGCCTGTCATGGGCCATGAGATTTACCATGCGTCAGAGGCGATCGACCAATACGTTGCTACAGCCGACTTCCAAAATGGGGCGAATACCGTGATGGTGAAGTGCTGCCAAAACGAGCAGACAGAACCCTGGGCAGTGGATTGGAAATTTCAATTGCGGATTTGCGATGCCCTTGGAAAACCGCTGGCCACACAGAGAAAAAATGCGGGTGGATCCGATGCGGAGTAAGAAGATCATGCGCCGCAGGAAAAGAGCCTCCACTTCGACGCGGCGCGCATCGATCCGGTGGATTGTGTTTGCCAGCGTCGCATCCATTGCGTGGACAGCCGCAGCGGCCGACTGGCCAGAGTTTCGCGGCTCCTTGGGCCGAGGCGTGGCTCAAGGCGATGCGATTCGCATGCGGTGGAGCGAATCCGACGGCATTGCGTGGAAGGCCGAATTGCCTGGAAGGGGAGCTTCGAGCCCGATCGTCGTGGGCGATCTGGTGGTGGTCACGGCATCGAGCGGCGCCAGGCAGGATCGACTTCACATACTCGCGTTGGACAAGGGCACGGGCCACATCCGGTGGCATCGCACGTTCTGGGCCGCCGGACGCACGCTCTGCCATCCGACAAGCGCTGTGGCCGCCGGAACGCCTGCCAGCGACGGCACCCGAATCGCCGCGATCTATTCGTCGTGCGATCTGTTCGCAGTTGATATGGCGGGCAGACTCCTCTGGCAGCGGAACTTGGCTGTGGAACATCCTCGCAGCGGTAACGACGTGGGCATGGCGGCAAGCCCTCGCATCATCGACGGCACAGTGGTCGTACAAATCGATTGCCAGGGGGATGCCTTCGCCGCTGGGATTGATGCGGTCACGGGCGAAGATCGCTGGAGCGTGTCGCGGGAGAAGATTGCGAGCTGGTCATCGCCGCTTGCGATGAGTGTGCCGCAACGTGGTAGCCGCGAAAACACTGAGTGTGTGCTCCTGCAAAATCCCAGTGGGCTGGAACTGCGGCAGGCCGCCGACGGGCAACTGGTGTGGTCGTGGAAAGGAGCGTGCGAGTCGATTCCTATGGCCGCGGCGATCGGCAACAGGCTGTATGTGCCCCACGATGGGATCGCTGCGGTCACGGCTGCCACTGGCGATACCAAGCCGGCGTGGCGATCCACGAAGCTGTCCTGTGGAATCGCCAGTCCACTGGCGTGGGGCGACTGGGTCGCATGCATCAACCGAGCTGGTGTGCTGAGTATTGGGAACGCTTCAGACGGCCTTCTCCGTGGGCAGGTTCGGCTCACCGGTCCATTCTGGGCCAGTCCGATCGTGGCGGGCACGACGATTCTGGCAGTGAATCAGAGCGGCAAAGCATTTGTGGTGTCGACCGACGGTGAGCCCACGATCCTTGCGGAAAACCAACTGCCTGGCACATTCACTGCCACGCCTGCGGTGGCAGATGGGAGCGTGTATCTGCGGAGTGAAACGGCGTTGTGGAAAGTCTCGCCTCCATAAAAGACGTCAAGACTTTGCCCCACTGGGGTGACTGTTGTCATCGAATCCTAGAGCCGATGCCGCCAGCGAAGAGCATCTTGTGTCGATGATGTTCTTTACTCAGAGTGAAGATTGTTCTTCCCCCAGAGTCACGCACATCATGCACAACGTCTTCATCACAGGCGCGACCGGCTTCATCGGTCGGCATCTCACCGATGCGCTGGTCGAATCTTGCTGCGAGGTGCGGTGCCTCGTACGATCTCCACAACGGGCTGCGCATTTGAAGCGAGACGGCGTACGGTTGGTCGAAGGGAGCCTTGCCGATACCGCCCGTTGGCAGTCCGCTTTATCTGGCTGCGACACGGTATTTCACTTGGGTGGACTCGTCGCTGCGCGCAGCCGCACCGAACTCTTTGCCGTTAACGGCGACGCTGTCGGAGAGTTCGCCGACGCCTGTGCGGCAACCGGCTCGCCGCCACGGTTCGTGCACGTTTCGTCGCTTGCCGCCGCGGGTCCTGTTCCGCACGGCCGTGACATCCGCGACGAATCGGATCCCTTGCAGCCTGTGTCGCTCTACGGACAGAGCAAACTCGCTGGCGAGATCCAATTACGGCAACGCGCCGACCGCCTGCCCATCACGATCCTGCGTCCGGCCATCGTGTTTGGGGAGCACGACACAAAGGTGGCGGCGATGTTTCAGATGATCCATCTCATGCACCTGCATCTGACGTGGTTTCGCGACGGGCCGCTGTCGTTGATCCACGTGGCTGACTTGGTCGACCTTCTCTTGGCTGCGGCAGACCGCGGCGAATGCATTTCACCCTCAACATCTGCCAGCCACGACGGCCAGGGCGCCTACAACGCCTGCGACGACCGCGTGCACCCCACCTATGCGGAACTCGGCCGGCGGATTGCAGCCTCGCTCAACCGCAGCGTGCTCGTGCTGCCGCTGCCGCTCCTGCTCGCGATGCCGACGAGTTTTGCAATAGAGGCATTCTGGAACCTGCTGGGTCAGGCCAGCATCGTGTCGCCCGACAAGCTTCGCGAAGCGACGGCCGGCAGTTGGGCAGCCTCCAGCCGGAAGGCCCGCAACGAACTCAACTTCGCCCCGGTGGCCACGCTCGATGAACGCCTGCGACAAACGGCCGCATGGCTCCACGATCACAACCAACTGTAGTCAATTCCAGCCATCGCAGGAGAGGTCACTCGATTGCTTCCATGGCAACGGTCAGCGACTCAAACCCCAGCGGCCGATCATAGGCGGCTGTGTGTTCGATCCGGTCGTGCGCGTCAAGAATTGTGATGCGTTTGATATGCTCGCAGCCGAGCGACAGCAGGGCTCGCAGCACTGTGCGGGAATGCGGTGCCCCAAGGCACAGGTGGGCACCGAATCCAAAGGAGACGTGGGGGTTGGGCTTGCGGTCGAGACGGATGTCGCGGGGAGATTCAAACGCCTCCTCGTCAAGGTTCGCCGACGCCCAACCCAAGGAAACGCGGTGTCCGGCTTTGACAGTGACACCGTGAACTTCTGTCTCCACAGGGCAGACGCGGCCGATGTGTGTGAGCGGCATAAAGACCCGGAAAAATTCCTCGCTGGCATGGATGATGCGGCTCGGGTCCTCCCGCAGGAATTCCAGTGACTCGGGGTGCGTTCCAAGATAGTGGATCACGCAGGCAACGGTGTGGATGATCGTGTCGCGGCCACCTGCAAACGTGAGATTCGCAAACCCCATCATCTCGTCGCGTGTCAGCCGCCGCCCGCGGTAGATTGCCTGGGTGAGCAGGCTAAAGAAATCATCGCCGGGGTTGGCCTCGGCCCGGTCTAACTGAGCGTTGTGATACGCCTCCAAGCCGGCGCCCTGATTGCCACCAGCCCCGTGAAACACATGAATGCCCCAACCGATCCAGGTGTCGGCCTGCGACTGTGGCAGATTGAGCAGCACAGCCAATGCCCGCGACTGCAGCGGCAGGGCAAACCCGTTGACGATCTCGATGGAATCGAGTGCCATCGCTTCTTGGAGCAGGCCCCGGATGAGGTTTTCAATGTGTGACTGGAAGGCAGGTTCCTTGGCTCGCTGAAAGAATGGCTCGACAAGTTTTCGGTAGTCGGTCTGCTCGGGGGGATCGACCTCGATGGGCAGTTGTCGCATCGTCCGAAGGTTCTCCTCGGAGGGCACGGGCACGCGGAATGGGGCGTCGGAACTAAACGTCTCCCAGTCCTTTGCGGCGCGTTTGACATCCCCGTGGCGCAGGATCATGAGCACTTCCTCACCCGTAAAGGGACAGGAGAGAACGCCATCGGCGCGGCGATTGTCGCCGAATGGATCCGGAATGTCGGACATGCTTTGGAGGATAGCTCATTCAACGTCGATTGGCAACGATCGTGCGACTGCTCGGCGTTGGCAATTCGATATCGGGATGGCCGCAGAGTTGACGAAATCCAGCGTCGCTCACGCCTCGAAGTTTCCGCAGCGAGAGCGTGCCGCCGACGTGCGTGGAGAGGATGCGTGCCACGGAATCGCTCACGCTTTCAATACCGTTTAACGAAAGCAGCGGGTGTTTCACGAGTTGGCTGGCAAGTTCTTCGCTGAGATTCGTGAGACCATCCAGCCAGAGGCCGCCGCCTGCATGGCGTGACAGGATGCCTGCGGCAGCCGGGCTCAGGTGTTTTAAGTCGTTGAGCGTGAGCCCAGCAAATCCATTTTGTGCAGCCACTATGCGGGCCTGTTCCACGCTCAATGTGTGGAGTCCATTGAGCCTCAGCGGCCCCTTGTGCTTCGTGAGTTGTATGAGTTGGTCGTGGGTGATGGTGTCGCTGACACGAATCTCAAGCGAGCCAACGTGCGTGCCGAGCCAGTCTGCGGCGGCATCATTGATCGCAAAGAGCCCTCCGAGAAACAGCGGTCCTCGATGGAGGCACAGCCACTTGGCCTGCGGCGACGGTAACTGGCAGACACCCTTCAGGCAGAGATAGCCTTGCCGCAACGACAACGCCTCGGCAGCCTCCTCGGAGAGCATCGAGACCGCGTGCAGGTGCAACTCCCCAGCATGACGGGCTAGGTGTCTTGCAACCGGGCCGGATAGATCGGCGAGCCCGTTAAGAAAGAGGGTGCCTCGATGCTGTGCGAGGGCCGCAGCACAGAGCGATGAAAGACCAGCTAATTGCCCAAGATAGAGCGAGGAGGCGTGCTGCGAGAGTTCGATTGCGTGACACGGATTCAGAGATGGAATGCGATCCAGCGACAACTCTCCCGCGTGTTGGGCCAGAGACCTCGACGCGGCGGTGGAAAGATGCCGAAGGTTGTTGAGCGATAGGCCGCCCCCCCTGTGCTGTCCGAGTTCGGCGGCAACCGCGTCGGTGATCGTTCGGATCGCATCCAGATAGAGGTGTCCGCGATGGCGGGAGAGTTCCCGAGCCACCGAAAGCGGCAGATGCAGCAGGCCGTCGAGGTAGAGGTGCACGCCGTAGTGGCCGATCGCTTCGCGGTTCGCCGATGACAGATCGCCGACTGGAGGCGGCAGCGGGTCGACCGAGAGACGGCCGTGCGACGTGGCCACGATTGGATCGGCGAGGTTGTAATCAGCCTCGCCATTCACCACGTTGACCGGCCGTGCAAAGCGACTCACGATCTGCCTCGCGGCTTCTGCATCGAGGTGCGTGAGGCGGCCTGTTTCGGCTCGCAGGGTCGCGGCACGATCGGGCTTCGCAGTCCCGTCTGGCTTGGCAGTGGGTGTGGCGAGTGGAACGTGTTTGTGGACCTTCTCGAATAAATTTTTCCAATCGAGTGGTTCGTGTGGTGCCATGCATCAAGTGTACGCCTGCAGGTACTGTCCGGAGTGGCTTATGACACACAATTCCGCGTTGGTGCCATCGTTTCCTGCCAGCAGCACATCCACCCGAAACCGGCCGGCGGCGGAGGTGTGGTATTCAATGGCAACCCGGATGTGGTCATCCACGTCGGCTCAGCGTTTGATGTGGGCCGCGAGTAATTTCTGGATCGTTGCGCCGTAGGGTGGCCGCATGCCGACGAGCACTTTCTCGACGAGGGCTGAGGTTGGCTGGCTGAAGACAGCCTTACAGTGACTGAACTGGCGAAAGCCCTCAACGCTGTGATACCTGCCCATTCCCGAGAGGCCAACGCCGCCGAATGGTAGGTCTGTCATCGCCACGTGCACGACCACATCGTTGACGGTGACCCCGCCTGATGTCGTGCGGGCGAGCACGCGCGATTCCTCTGCGCGGTTGGCTCCAAAATAATAGAGGGCAAGGGGGCGGGGGCGTGAGTTGACGTACCCGATTGCCTCATCGATGGTCGTGTAGGTTTTCACTGGCAGGATCGGACCAAAGATCTCTTCCTGCATAACGCGCATGTCCTGCGTGGGATCCAAAATAAAAGTGGGAAGCATCTTGCGGTGGGGTTGGAGGTGCGTGCTTTCATTCGCCGGGTTGACCTCGATCACTTTGGCCCCCTTCGACGTCGCATCTTGCACGATGGATTGCAGGCGATCGTAATGCTGCTGGTGGATGATGGATGTGTAATCCGGATTGTGTATCAGCGTGGGAAACATGCGGACAACGGCCTCGGTGGCCCTGGCCACAAACTCGTCACGGAGGTCGGCAGGCACCAAGACATAGTCTGGTGCGAGGCATATTTGGCCGGCGCTCATTGTTTTGCCCCCCATCACGCGGCTGGCCGTGAGATGGAGGTTTGCGCTTCGGCCGACGATAACAGGCGACTTGCCACCCAGTTCGAGCGTGAGGGGCACTAGGTTTTCTGCCGCCGCACGCATGATGTGGTGGGCAGCGGATGTCGCCCCGGTAAACAGCAGATGATCCAGCGGTAGTCGGCTCAACGCCTCGCCAACCTCGCGGCCACCGAGACACACGGCGATCTCGGTTGGGTCGAACGCTTTCGCGAACAGGCTGGCCAGCAGGGCCGATGTTGCCGGTGTGTATTCCGAAGGCTTGATCATGCAGGAATTACCCGCGGCCAGAATGCATGCCAGCGGCGCGACTGCCAGATGAACCGGAAAATTCCAAGGCGCGATCACACCCACAACGCCGAGCGGCTGATGCACGACTGTGGCGCGGGCGCCGAGCCAGCCCAAGATCGCTGGAGTGGGCCGCCGCCGCTCTGGTTTCATCCAAGAGCGAACGTTGTCGCGGGCGTGTTTGAGCGGGCCGATCGAACCGGAGATATCCGTGAACTTGCTCAACGCGAGGGGCCGGCAGCCAAAGTCCTTGTCCATCGCGGCGGCCAATGCGTCGTGGTGGTCGACGAGCAGTCCGATGCAGCGGTTGAGCCGGTCGCGGCGTACCTCGGCCGTGGGCGGGCCATCGCTCAAGAATGCGTCGCGCTGTCGCTGGAGCATCGTCCGCATGGTCTGCGCAACGGTGTCGGGTGATTGGCCGGAGAGATTCATTCGCGAGAGAGAGCGTATGGATCGGTCGTATCAGAACAGGGACGAGTATACCCAACGCGCCACGCTCCCGCGCGAATCCTCCGCCCTCGGTATGAAAAAATTGAGGCGTAAGCCGAAGGGAAACTGCACATCCATGCCAGCAGTCGAAGGGATGGGGCGGGGATGCTACCGTGGTGGTTGGTGCGCAATGTCGCCATCTGGCATCTGGAGTCATCCTTATCATGAAACCGCTCGAACCCGAACCCGGCCGCTACCGACACTACAAGGGGCAGGAATACTCCGTGCTGGGTGTCGCTAGGCACAGCGAGACAGAAGGGGAATTCGTCGTCTACCGGCAGGAGTATGGCGCCCGCGAACTGTGGGTCCGCCCGCGACAGATGTTTCTCGAAACCGTCACCGTTGACGGCCGCAGCGTGCCTAGGTTTGAGCGGATCTAAAACACAAACCTTGGCTGCGAAAAACGACGAGTCGGAAAACCGACACACTTCAATATCCCCGGCAGGGCTCGAACCTGCAACCTTCGGCTTCGGAGGCCAACGCTCTATCCAATTGAGCTACGGAGACGTCTGCTCAGGCAATACAAACGATATGTGCACCAAGCGCTTAAATTAATGCTACCAGCCTCATGCGGTTGAAAAAAGCGGCCCGCTGGCTGCGGGCCGAAAGAGTAACCGATCGTTAGGCCGATCGCCGCAGGCCAACGCTCGGCTGCTGCTGCCGAGGTCGCCCGGCCGTGGCGTGCGGGCCATCCATCCGGATGGTGCTACCGTGGTCTGCGTCTTCGGCCGTGGTGGCACGTTGCTGCCGCAGAGCGTGCAGCTGTCTGTAGCGGGGCAGATACGAACCGAATTGCATCAGGGCAGTGAAGCGTCCAGCCAGCATGGGCAGTGTGCCCAGCAGGCCAACAGCGAACGTATGACGCACGATTTCTACCGCGTGCAGGACCAGTGACACGAGCAGCGAACTTCCGGCGAGCGACCGCCAGAACAGCCGTTCGGAGTGAAGGCCCTCCTGAAATGCAGGCTCTCGAGGCTCGGGTTTGGGTGTTCTCGCGACCACTCGCGATGTGGAATCGAGCACGACTTTTTTGCGGCCGGATGCCACCGCGACAGCCATGTCGACATCGGCGTTGCCGTCGCCGCACGCCTTTGAAAAACCAGGACCTGCCTGAGACAGAAGGTTGGCTCGCCAGAATCCAGCTTCAAGGGTTGGTCCGTGCGGCGTGGACGAAGCAGCGGAAAGAGCGGCCATGCTGGGAGGAGATTGGAGTGCGACGCGGCGGCCCCCACGCCCATAGCGTATGCCAGTAGCCACCACGCTGTCGTGATCGTTGGCGGACACGACCAGCGGCACCACTGCGCCAGTCTGACTGGATTGAAAGTGCTCCAGCGGGCCCGTCGTCCAACCCTCAGTGGCCCGCCATCCGGCTGCCAGAATATGAACTACATCGCCCACGCTTGAGGCAACTCCGAGGTTCACGCATCCCACCAGAGTTGATCCCGCAGGAGCCTGAACAAATCGCACTTCGTCGCGGATATTCCACGGGTCGCCATATGGACATCCCAGAGCCACGATGATTTCGCAATCGTCTGGACGGTTCTCCAATACGCTCACGAGCGTTTCTTCGAGCGCGGCGGTGTCTGTCGGCGTCGGGATGACGATCGACAGCTTTGGCTGTTTCAACATCGTGTCTGACATCGTCGTATCCCGCAGGCTCAAACCAGTGAGTCGTTGGCCGCCATCAGGCCACCGAACCCCATTCCCACACCGATCCCCCCAAACGCACGCCGTACGCACTGGACCGACATGGATCCAGATCCGGTCAGAGAACAGCCATGCAAACCCGCTGTTAAGCGGCGACTCGTTGCGGTTGCAATTCAGTGAACAGGTTCACCGTATGCAGCATCTCCCCATCGGCATCGTAAAACTGAAGCACGCCAACATCGATGAGCCACATGGCGAACATCTCTGCCACGCGGTAGCAGCGGGCAACGCAGCGACCCCGGTCGATCCGGATATTCTCCTGAACGTCTGCCACGTCCACGGCGTCAGCACCGAGGTCGAGGAAATATCGGGTCACAAGGTGACGCACGTCAGCGGCATGCATATGCAATCGCATTGAAGGCAACCTCCTGTTGCGGACTCGTTTCGAACGACTTCGTGTCGGTCGGGGCGGGAACCTTACTGGGAACCCAATGGCAATGAAAGGTGAATTTTCTAAGACTGATCCATCATGCATCTGCCAAGCCCGATTCATCGGCCATAGGAAGCATCGTCTGGCACGGCGGTCTGGGGTGATCTTCCTCTTTGAAGTCTGTTCAACCCGTATGCCCAGAAGCCTTTGGCTATGTTGCCCGAATGCTCCAAGCCTCACACCCTGCCATGCCGATTCTGTGAAACGCTAGAGGCGGGCTGTCCACTCGGTCGATTCGTAGCGGTCACGCATCAATTCGGCGACGCGATGGCGAGGCCAATCGGTGCGAGTGGAGCCAGCACCATAGGCCCTTTGAATGAGCGGATCCAGTGTGTGTCGGCCCAGTTCCAGATTGGCCAGGAATGCTCCATGGGATCGCCGCTCGCGGTAGTCGGGCTCGCGGGGCGGATGCCGTAGCAGGCGGCTTACCAGTGCGATGTCGAAATGGTCGAGCAGCGTGCCGTGGTAGAGCGAGGCGTTTCGCCGCACCCGCAAGGCGTTGCCAGACACTTTCATCGCCCCCATTTCAGTGAGCAAAACTAGGTCGCTGGAACCACGTCGCTCAATTGGCAAACCCCCGGCCGCGATCGCACTGCAAAGTGGTCCAAGCATGTCGGCATGAATCCGATCGATGGCCGGAGCAGACTGAGGATAGGGAGAGACAACCGACCACATCAGGCACCCCGGGCCCACGAGCACCGTGCCCCCACCACTCGGCCGCCGAACGATCTGTACCCCCATCTCGGCACATGCCTCACGGTCAACTTCCTCATCCAACCGGCCGGATGACCCCACCACCACCACAGGCTTGCGCGGCATCCATGTGCGAACGACGGCCGTCCCAATGAGCCCTTCGTGTGCCTCGGCCAAGATCGCTTCATCGAGAGCGAGATTTTCCGCAACAGAATCCAGTTCGACTTCCAGCCAGACGGCTCCTGCGTGCGCGATGAGGTCAGGAAATGGGGCGGACTCCGCGTCGGGGGTTGCGGCGATCGCAGGACGTTGACGCATGAGGTTGCTGGCCTAGACTTGAGCGTTCCAACTATTTCCTATTCGATCATTTCCTATTCCAAGTTCAAGCGGGCCACGTACTATGGCAGAGACACAAAGACGGCCGCTTTCACCAGACGACTCGCTGCCACTGGTTGAGCCGCCCAGTGCTGCCTTTCTCGTGCAATTGTTTCTGGTCCCAGGATTGATTGTAGCGATCATCGTCTGCGTGTGGCTGGCGTTCCACTGGCTGGCGCACTTGGGCAACGATCCGCAGGCGTACGTGCGCACGCTCCGTCGCGACAACGAAGGGCGTTGGCAGGCGGCACTCAATCTGGCCAACGACCTGCGGGGCCCCGGCGGCGATGCTCTCAAATCCGACGAGGCGCTGGGCACTGAACTGGGTCGCATCCTCACCGATGAGGCTGCCAGCAGCCACACCGGCGAGCAGTCGCAGACGTTGCAACTCTACCTTTGCCGCGCCCTTGGTGAATTCGCGATTCCATCGGTGGCAGAACCCCTCATTGCACGGGCTCGTGATCTCTCCGATCCTCAGACGGCCCGCGCTGCAGTTGAGGCGATGGCAGTGCTCGTTACCAACCTTGTGGCGGCGGGCCGGTCAGTGGCCGATCCGGCCGCGCTGTCTGATGCGGTGGTAGCTGCATCGAAGAGCGACGATTCAGGCCTGCGATCTGCGGCTGCATTTACGCTGGGCGTTGCCGGTGGCACTAAGGCAGCAGACAGGCTCGTGGAACTTACTGGAGACTCTGCCGAGGATGTGCGTGCCAATGCCGCGTTGGGACTTGCCCGTTTGGGTCGCCAAGAATCGGTGGACGGTTTGGCAGAAATGCTGGCGACGCCAGAGGTGCCACCTTCGGCAGTCGCTGCACGCGGCCAAGACGATGTTGGGCAATCCAAACGCTACAGGCGCGCGCTAATTGTGATCAATGCCCTGCGAGGCGTGGCGCTGCTTGTCGATGCCACGCAGCAGCCACCGCCGCAAGCCATTGTGGATCGCGTGCATTCGCTGCGGCAGGATTCAGTTGCGGACGTGAGAGTGAGTGCTGCTGCACTGGCCACGAGGATTCAACGCCTATCGGCCGCGTTGCCCGCCGACGCATCTTCAAATGGCTCAGGCGTTGAGTGAGGCGTTGGGCACGACCATTCGTGAACACACCAGAAGTTTTCCGAGCGAGAAGGTAGGGCACGGCTTTTGAACGGCCTGCTAGGCGTTGAGAAATTCATCCAAGGCCTCGCGCAACAGCTCAGTATCAGGCTCGATGCCCGTGAGTGTCTGGAAGTCGATCGCTGTTTTTTCACAGTGGATTTCGAGGCCGTCGATGGCGCAGGCACCGTGTTTGATCGCGTAGGCCACCACCGGCGAAGGCTGTGTGACAAGCGCAAAGTCGGCCACGACCAAGTCGCTGCGAATGCCGGTCAATGCAACGGCGGGCTTTGGCCCTGACGCAGGCACGGCGAAGATAACAATCCCCACCTGCGGCGGAACCTCGGCTGATGCGTCCCACTGCAGCACCGCTGCGGGTGCGCCGTCGAGGGCTTGGAGCGATGCTACGAGCGATGCTGCCCGATCGGGCGTGCGATCGCAGACCAGGATTTGTGCAACGCGGGCCAACGATAATTCAACTGCTGTGGCGCGAGCCGCTGCGCCCGCTCCGATGATCAGCACGTGGGCGTTGGCGGGATCAATGTGGGCTCGCAGTGCTTCCACGGCACCGCGGCCATCGGTCATGTGTCCCATAAGTCCAGATGACTGCGGTTGGATGAGGCTGACGGCAGCTGAGAAAGTGGCAGCCGGGGACGACGATGCAACCATCGGCAACGCTGCTGCTCGGAGCGGACCGGAGAGCAAGCACCCCTGGAATCCCATCGCCTTGGCTCCATTGATGGCATCGGCCAAGCGATCTGGAGTGACATCCAGCGTGAGAAAACGCCAGTCGAGGCCAGCAGCCTCAAAGGCGCGCTCAAAGAGATACTGCGCCGGGTTTCCAGCTGCAGGACAGCCCAGCAGGGCGATGATTTCCTGAAGGGCTGGGCTCGTCATAAGTAAAGTTAATTCAAGAAGCGAAATAAAGCTGCTAGCCGGCAGACTGCTCCCAAGGCTGTCCAACAAGCCGCAGGGGCGGTATCAGACACGATTGCCGGGGACCGTGGCAAATCCGCAGATTGTTGTGCGAAAATGGCGTTAGACGGTGACGTGCGTGACGGCCACGAAACGCGGATCGGAGCGGATCGGATCGAAATCGGGCTCAACATGAGTCAGATCCCGAAACCGGCCATCGATTGATATGGCTTGTGTCAGGTGCTCGACGGCCGGTTGCACGCTGCCTGCCAGCGAGAGATAGCAAGCTAAATTGTAATGCAAAATGGGCTGACGTGGGGCCGCCACCAACCCCTTCTGAAGCGTGCCAATAGCTTCATTCAGTCGTCCGAGTCTCTTCAGGCACCAGCCCAGCCCAAGCCAGGCTTCCAGTTGTTGGGGATTTTTTTCGGCTGCCAGCGAGAGCGGTTCCAACGCCTCGTGCCAGCGTCCAAGCGCCCGCAGAGCCTCCCCCTCTAGGTGCTTCACGTGGCCTGACGAACGGGTGGGCTCTGGCAGCGTGTCCAAGGAACCCAAGGCCCGCAGTAGCAGTTTTTCGGCCGACTGGGGAATGGGGCGATCCACCTCTACGAGCAGTTCTCCGAGTTCAATATAGCCAGCAGACTCCCTCAGGATGGCCTGGCGTCGCTGGCGTGTTATGGGGGGGATGGATGGCATGGTGGTCATCGAGGTTGTGGCAGCCATGGTGCGGTTCCCTGCGCCGGCCAAGGGTATGGGCCCAAAGCGACGCAGTTGCTTTGGGCCCCAGTGGGATTTATACGCAGGCGGGCAATGCCTGGATCGCCAGAATATATAAAATGCTTTGCCACAGGAATTTTCTACGTAAACCATGGCTTCCAGCCACTCTTTGAGAGAGACAGTAGAGCCAGCAAGGCTCTCCGGCTACCGACACTCACGAGGCGACATCTATACCGTTATGAGACTCACACTCCGAACACTCTTGGCATGGCTAGATAATGTTTTGCCTCCCGAAACGCAAAAACAGCTCGGCGATAAGGTAACCGACAGCCCGGTGGCCCAGCAGATTGTGTCTCGAATCCGTGGGGTTGTGGAACGGCCGCAGGTGTCGGCTCCCACTGTGCTGGGGAAGGGACTGGCCAACGATGCCAACTCGGTAGCCGAATACCTCGACAACACGCTCGCGTTCGACAGGCTGCAGCCTTTTGAACGGATCTGCATCGAATCGGACGTACACCTCGCTGAGGTGGCAGCCTGCCATACGCTACTGGCTCAAATGAACGAAGACCCCACCGTCTTGGCCCCACTCGACAAGGCTGGACGGGCTAGGTTGTTGGCAGCCATGGGTCACCTTTCAACTACGGCTGAGGCCACCGCCACACGGGAGCAGACAACCGCACGCAACGGTGTTGCCACTCTCCAGGCATCGGCCTCAATCGGCGCACAAAAAGCTGCTGGAGTTTCGGACAAAATCCAGTGCGACAGCGTTTTGTTGGATGCAAAGGGCGTGCGGGATCGCACGCAGGTTGCCATGCGCGGCCGCGTCGATTCTGCTGGCACTCCTCCACGATCCAGAAGCCAAAACGCCTCGTTGGGTGCGTGGGCGGCGGCCGTGTGTGCGATGGTCCTGCTTCTCCTGCTCGGATTTTTTTTGGTGCGGTTGACAGTTGGGAGTCGGCGGCCGCCAGTGCCCGTGCAACCGGCACCATCCGTGGCTGCCTCTGAGCCTGCCAATGCAGGTGCAATCCGAGAACAGACCAGCGGGGAGAATCCAACGCAGAGTGAGGCAACGCAGAGCGATCCTACCGAGACAGACGCCGCGGTCGATGCGGCTCTGAATGGCGAGCCGTTGTCCGATGGGCCAGCAGGAGCCGATGCAGACCCTCAACCACCTGCGCCCAACACGATCGGCGTCCCAGTGCAGACGGCTTTGCAGGCAAATGGTGTGGAGGTAGCAGAAACGCCTCCTGGTGAAGCCAGCCCGACGCGCGTGCCGCGAGGCGATGCGATGGCGATCGCGGCCATCCCTCCCTCCGCTGCGGTGCCTGTGCCGGTCGACCTCACCGCTGGACTTGATGCTGGGCTTGCCACTGTTGGACGATCGCAGATCGGAGTTGGTTTTGTGGGCCGCAGCGGACTGCTCCTGCACAAAATCGTCGAGGCAGGCCAGTCTGCGTGGGTGCCTTTTGCGCCGGGCGCAGCCATGGCACCCCCCGAAGAATTGCTTGTGCCGCCCGGGTTTCATACAGAGTTCAACGTGCAGGGTGTGACGATCAGTCTGCTGCCCAGAACGAAAGCCAAACTTTCGGTTGATCCCGACGGCACGCCACGGCTTGAGATCGTTTTTGGTCGGGCCATTGTGAGAGCCAGTCGCCGCGATGCCCATCTGGGAATGAATGCCGGACAGATCATTGGCACAGTGATAGACGGGTTGATCGAACCGATTGCCATCCACGTGGAGCTCGAGCGATCCGCGGGAGCCAATCCGGCAATCGATCCAACCCGAGTGCATGCCGGAATTATTTCGGTGGAAGGAGGGTTTGTCTGGCGGCAGGGGGAGGGGCAGTTGCCTGTCGATGGAGGTGGATTATTGGAAGGCATGGCGGTCCAGGGGTTGGTTGAATCTCGCAACTCAATCTCGTGGGATAGCCTCAGGCCCACGCGAGTGACCGTAGCTCGGCAACGCGAACTTCCCGAATGGACAAAGTCCGCAACACGCAGCGACCCTCTCGAGAAGTCAGCCTGCGAGAGGCTGGCTGCCAGAGCGGTTGCATCGTTGCCGTTGGATCAAGATCTACGGGAAATGGCCGCCGAAAAAAGCGGTCGCGTCGAAGACAAGCAACTGGCCGTGTCAACGCTCGCGCTCTTAGGCGAGTTTAACGAACTCGTTGAGGTGCTTTGCGCAAGCGCACCGGGCCGCAAACTGGAAGCTCGGCAGTGGACCACGTTAGAAGCGACCACTGTGCCGCTGGCCCTTTCTCGCGGAATAATTGCTGCGGATAAACTCCGCGCCGCCTTTGAGACCCACAGCCCGCACGGCAAGGCAGAGTGGTTATGGGCGATGGCACGAGGCTTTACCGATGATGATCTCACCAACGGGGCAGCGGCCGTCCTTGTCAAATCTCTCGACGATGGTGAATTAGTGGTGCGGCGTTACGCATTCAAATGCCTCACAGACATCGCACGATCATCTGAAACCGACAAACTGCGGTACCGACCCGACGGGGTGTTGGAATCGCGTCGAGAGGGAGTGCAGTGGTGGAAAGGGCAGTTGGAGAAGGGGGCCATACGGCACGCCGCAGAGTCCGGAGGGACGACGGGTCCCTGAGCAACCGGGAAGTGAGCGAAGGAAATCAAACTGGTTTTTCGCGCAGCGTGGCCGTACGAAACGCTTGGTTTGTCGAAGCAGCAAGAAGGGTGATATGCTTTCCGCTCATGGCTTGATGCCCGCCCAAGCCTTTGCGTGGCGGCCCCGTTCCTTTTATGGAAAGGAAGTGTCCGGGTGCAAATCAATGTTTCAGCACGCCACGGTCATCTAAGCCCCGCTTCGCAGTCGAAGATTACAGCCAAGGTTTCTCGGCTGAAGCGGTATTTCAATCGACTCACTGCCCTCAATGTGACAGTCGATCTTGTCAATGCGTCGCTGCCTGCGGTGGAAATCGTGGCATCGGCTGAGCACTTTCACGATCTGGTCAGCCACGAACTCTCCAGCCATCTTTGGCGGAGTGTAGACGGCGCTGTTCAAAAGCTTGAGCAGCAACTCCGCAAGCACAAGGAAAAAACCCGGGACCACAAACACGTGCAGGCATTGCACAAGTCCTAAGGGCCGGCGGTTTTGAATCGCTTTCCCGACCCACAGCCACGCATGAAATTGAGAAGCATTACCGCATGAAGTTTTCTGATTTTGTAGCAGTCGATTCACTTCATTCCAACGTTGAAGCCGACACGAAAGAAGGCGTCATTCGTGAAATGGCACAGTCGCTTGTTGACGCAGGAAAGATTGCGGCAAGCGAACTGGAGAGCATCGTGAAGGCGATCATGAAGCGAGAGGATCTTGGGAGCACCGGGATCGGGCGGGGTGTGGCTGTGCCACACACGAAGCACCCCAGCGTTCACCACCTTGTCGGCACTGTCGCGGTGAGCCACAGCGGCGTCAACTTCGAGAGCCTCGATGGCGAGCCAGTGCAGTTGTTCTTTTTATTGGTATCGCCTCCAGATCGTCCGGGCGACCATTTGCGGGCTTTGGAAAATATCTCGCGTCAACTGAGAGACGAGTCGTTTTGCAAGTTGTTGAAGGCGGCCAAGTCGCCGGCGGATATCCAGCACCTGCTGGAGGAAGCCGATGGCCACGGCGTTGTATCGTAATCCAGCCATGACCCAAGAAACTATTTCGTGTGAGGTCGTTGTCGGTATGCAGCATGGCTTGCATGCTCGGCCGGCTGACCTCTTGGCACGCGAGGCAAGAAAATGGCGGTCGCGGATTGAGTTGGTGGCCAAGTCGCAGCGGGTCGACGGGAAGAGCATTTTGGAGGTGCTCACGCTGGCTGCCGAAGCCGGCACGCGACTGGTGGTGGAGGCGACGGGCCCAGACGCGAGGGAAGCTGTCGAGGCTATCGGCGGTCTTTTTGAGCGGAATTTTAACGAACAGACGAGTGCCGGCTGATGCATGCCGGCCAAGCAGATACCTGACCGAACACATACTGAATACCTGACCGAACCCATTAAAGGAGCCGCAACGAGCCGCCAGGCGCGAGTCGTTCGGGGATCGTGATCGCAGCGCCGTGAGCCGGACTTTCCGGCAGCAGTAGCTGCGATCTCCCGCGAATGATTCTAGCAGCCGGCGCGCAATGCGCCCCATGTTAAAACTTCAAGGCATCGCCGTTTCCGCCGGCGTCACAATCGGCGAGGCGCTCGTTCTCGACAGCGAGGGGTTCCGAATCCCTCGCCGTTTTGTCGAACGCAGTGCCGTCGATACCGAGCTGGAAAGGCTCGCCAATGCGGTGGCCGAGACAGCCCGCGAAATTGAACGCAACCGCGACGCGATTCATGCGGAATTGGGCGGCCAATACGCTGCGATCTTTGATGCTCATCTGGCGATGCTGCACGACGAGCGGCTGCAGGCCGAACTGGTAAGCGCCGTGCGCGATCGCAATTGGTGGCCGGAATATGCCGTCAGCCGCACGCTGCGTCGCTATGCCAAAGTCTTTCAGAACCTCGACAACCACATCTCCCAGCGCGCGCACGATATCTACGATATCGAGAAGAGCCTACTGCGCAATCTGCTCGGGCAGCGGCGTGAAACGCTCGCGGCGATCTCGCAGCCTGTGATTGTGCTGGCGCACAACCTCACGCCGAGCGAGACGGCAAATCTGGACCGCCGATTCGTGCAGGGATTTGCCACGGAGTTAGGCGGCCCTGGCAGCCATACGGCGATTGTGGCCGAGGGTCTGGAGATTCCTGCAGTGGTTGGGCTGGGCCCGTTTCTAGCCGACGTATCGGGCGGCGAGCCTGTGATCCTCGACGGCAACCAAGGGCTTGTGATTCTGCAGCCCGACGAGGAGACCATCGCCCACTACCGATTGGAAGTGGAGGCAGCCCGCACGGTGGCCGTGAAGCTCGATCGTCTGCGCGACTTGCCAGCGGAAACGCTCGACGGGGTGCGAGTTCAACTCACCGGCAATATTGAATTTCCCAGCGAAGTCGAGCAGTGTTTGAGCCGCGGCTGCGATGGCATCGGCCTGTACCGTACGGAATTTCTCTACTTAACCAGCCGCCGGGAGCCGACTGAGGAAGATCATTTCGCCGCCTACGTCGAGGTGGTGCAGGCGATGCTAGGCAAGCCCATCGTGATCCGTACGCTCGACTTGGGCGCCGACAAGATGCGAACTGAAACCACTTCGGAAGAAGAACGTAACCCCTGTTTGGGCCTCCGAAGCATCCGGCTTTCGCTGCGGCAGTTGCCGATGTTTCGAACTCAGTTGCGGGCGATTTTGCGGGCCAGTGCGTTGGGCGATGTGCGAGTGCTCTTTCCGCTGGTCTCCACGATCGTGGAGCTTCGGCAGGCCCGCATGGTGCTGGCGGACGTCATGGAGGATTTGGCGGAGCACGGTATTGCGTTTAATCGCAAGATGCCTGTTGGCATGATGGTGGAAACTCCTGCCGCAGTGGTGCTGCTCGATAAGTTCATCAAGGAAGTTGATTTTGTTTCGGTCGGCACCAACGACTTGATCCAGTACACGCTGGCGGTCGATCGGGGAAATAAAGAGGTTGCCGACCTCTACAACGCGTGCGATCCAGCGGTGCTTCGGCTCCTGCGTCGCTCGCTGGATGTGGCTCGAGAGGCCGGTGTACCGGCGAATGTATGCGGTCAAATGAGCGGCAGCGTGATGTACACGCAGCTGCTTCTGGGGCTCGGTTTGCGGCAGCTCAGTGTGCCAGCCAGCGCAATCCCGGAAGTCAAGCAGGTGTGCCGAAGTGTTTCGGTCGCCGAATGTCGCGGAATCGCCGAGCGCGCGCTTGAAATGGATGGCGCGGGTGAGGTGAAGGCTTTTTTACGCGAACAATTGCGTCGCTTGCTCTCTTCCCAGACGGTCGCTTAACGCGATGCAGCCGGAAGGGCCATGAGAGCATCATAAGGAAAGATGATTCATGAAACAGGAAATGCTGATCAACGTGTCGCAGCCGGAAGAGTGCCGGATTGCCATCATGGAAAACGGTGTGCTGGAGGAACTCTACGTGGAGCGCACCAGTCAGGACAATTATGTGGGGAATATTTACAAGGGGCGGATCGTCAATATCGAGCCGAGCATTCAGGCGGCGTTTGTGGATTTTGGCGTGGGTCGCAACGGTTTTCTCCACATCAGCGATGTGGAGCCGCAGTATTACAGGCAGGGCGGGCTGGATCCCGACAAGGCATTCGACGTGGCAGAGCCCTCGGGCCGGGGCTTAGAATCCGCCGAAGAGGATGCCGATGCCCGCCAGCGAACAGCTACGAGCCGCCGGCCTCGCCTCGGCGATCGCCCTCGCGTGAAACCGCCGATTCAAGACGTCCTTCGGCGTGGTGATGAGGTGCTTGTGCAGGTGATCAAGGAGGGGTTTGGCACAAAAGGCCCGACGCTCTCCACGTATATCTCCATCCCAGGTCGCTATCTTGTGCTGATGCCGCCGTTGGGCCGAGTGGGCATTTCAAAAAAGATCGACGACGAGCACGATCGCCGCATGCTCCGCGACATCATGCTCGATCTCCAGCCGCCTAAGGGCGTTGGTTTCGTTGTGCGCACCGCCGGCACGGAGCGCACCAAGTCGGAGATGGCAAGGGATATGACCTATCTGCTGCGTCTCTGGAAGTCGATCGTGCGACGGATGCGGAAGTATTCCGCACCGATCGACATCTATCAGGAGAGCGACATGATCATCCGCACCATCCGCGATATGTTCACGGAAGATGTGGGTCGAATTCTGATCGACGAGCCGGCGGCCTACGAGCGGGCTCGCGAATTTCTCGAACTTGTGATGCCGAAGTATGTCAGCCGGCTACAGCTCTATGATGGCAAGGAGCCACTCTTCCATCGTTACGGCTTGGAAGAGGAGATCAGTCGCATCCATCAGCGGAAGGTGCCGCTCAAGGGTGGCGGATCGATCGTGATCGACCAGACAGAAGCGTTGGTGGCAATTGACGTTAACTCCGGCAGTTTCCGTACGGATAAATCGGCGGAAGAAAATGCCTACCAGATGAATATCATTGCTGCGAAAGAGATTGCCCGCCAGTTGCGACTGCGGGATCTCGGTGGCGTGATCGTCAACGACTTTATCGATATGCGGCGGGATCGCTACCGCCGCGGCGTCGAGAAGGCGCTCTACGATGCGATGAAGCGAGACCGCGCCCGCACGAAGATCCTGCGAACGAGCCCGTTTGGTTTAATTGAAATGACGCGGCAGCGCATTCGGCCGTCGCTGCGAAAGAGCATCTTTCGCGATTGTCCAACCTGCACCGGCACCGGAATGGTCAAGACGGCCGAGAGCATGGCGATCGAGGTGATGCGAACGCTCCAGCTTTCTGCCACCCGCGACGACATCGCACGGCTCAACGTGACGGTGCACGACGAAGTGGCGGCATGGATCAACAATCGCAAGCGGCGTGAAATTGCCCAGTTTGAAGACACGGTGCACATGCAGTTGCACGTCGTTGGAAAAGAGAGCGTGTCGCCCGAGCACATGATGTTTGAGGCGTGGGATTCCAACAGCCGTCCGGTGCGATTTCCCTGAGGTGACTGAGGCAGCAACACTCCAAGAAATCCGTTCGTTCAAGCAGTGGCAAAGGCCCCGGGAGAGTCGTCTCTCGGGCCTTTTCTGCCCCCCTCGACCCGCCGCCCTCGGCCCGCTACGCTAATCGCCGCACGCGGTACTGCTGTCTGCCAGATATGCCGTTGTTTTTGCTGACTATTTTTTCAGAACCCTCCCGAACCATTTGATCGGACCCCTACTCATGGCCAAGGCATCAGCATCCAAAGACGCTTCTTCGAGCGACGCCACAACGAACCCAGCAGCAAAGAACTCGGCCGCAACAATGGCTGGTTCGGGGCATCATTACGCGATTGTTGTAGACGGCGGTCGCCAGTACAAAGTGAGCGAGGGGCAGGAGCTTGAGATCGATTTTCGCCATGTGCCGCCTGGAACCGAGATTGTGTTTGAAGAGGTCTTGGCTGTCAGCAAGGCCGGCGAGATCACGCTCGGTAAGCCACTCGTAAAGGGCGTCACGGTCACGGCCAAGGTGCTCGGATTAGTGCAGGGCGACAAACTTTTCGTACAGAAATTCCGTCGTCGCAAGAACTACCGCCGCCGTACGGGCCATCGTTCAATCGGCACAAAGATTCGGATTGCTGGAATTGCCTAGCCTGCGATACCCCCTTGGCTGGCGATTCCCGCCAGCGGACCACCCGAGGCACACATCGCATCCACGCGGTCTGAGGTGGCTGGGTCTTCCTTGACTGGCGGTGAGTGATGCGGCTTGAGTCGGGCGTCTATCACAAGCGGCCCACGGCAGCCCCAGTGTTTTTGGTGGACCCATGCCCCGACTCCATGCACATCGGCGGCTGGATTGGATCGCGTGAACGTGATCCAGAGAAAATGATTCAGCGACGCAGCAGCACTCTGGCTGTCGTCCACCACGACAATCAGCGGCCATGAGTGGAGTGGGTGGTCTGTGTCAATCGCTGCGCAGAAGTGCTCAACGTCGGCCGACCATAACGCGGATGCCGCCGACTGCCAAATCGCGATGTCGTTGGCGGCAGCCAACTCGGGCTGCGGTTCGATGCGAGGCCCGGTCACGGCCATGATGCCGGGGAGGCAGACTCTCGGCGCGGAAAAACCATTTGGCAGCGACCAGCCCGCAGAGATTGCATAAGGCAGTTCGCGGACGGCTGGTCCTCGCGCGGCCACCACCAGCTTCGAGCCCGTGTTGAAGCCGCTGCCGGAGTAGTCCAGCGTGTCGATCGTTGTTTCGGTGTGGAAGTGGCAGTCGCGACGCCAGTCGACTCGCTCCAGGAGATGTCTCAAAAATCTTGGTACGTCGTGAGCGTCGAGGTCAGGGGCGTCTCCGTGAGACACCAGAAAGAGATATTTTGCCAGCGAGAGTTGTCCTTGGCCGAGGATCGCAGCGGCCTGTGTGAGCAGTTCGGCAGGACGGCTGGTCGCTTTCCAAGGCATGTAGCGTTCGCTCCCGACAGCCAAGAGCAATGGATGTACGCCGGAGGCATCCACCGCGTGGACGCTGTGCACGCCCGAAAGCACGGTTGGGATCACAGGGCCTGTGAGTTCGTGCACGAGCCAGCCGAAGAGTGTGTCTTCCTGCGGCGGTCGACCGACCACCGTCACCGGCCAGATTGCCCCCCTGCGATGCCAAACATGCTCCACGCGGAGCACGGGGAAATCGTGTTGACGCGAGTAGTAGCCCAAGTGGTCCCCAAAGGGTCCCTCGGGCTTGGTCACGTCGGGGATGATCGTTCCTTCGATGACAAAGTCGGCTTCGGCATAGATGGCGGGCCGATTGTTTCGGCGGATCATTGGAATCCTGTGGCCTGCGAGCACTCCGGCAAACATCAGTTCCGAGAGACCCTCGGGCAGCGGCATCACCGCCGCCACCGCCATGGCTGGCGAGCCACCCACAAAAATGGATGCCTTGAGCGGTTCGCCGCGGGCCATCGCCGCTGTGTGATGCACGCCGATGCCACGGTGCAATTGATAGTGCAGGCCCACCTCGCAGCCCTGCTTGTACGCGTTGCCCGCCAGTTGCACTCGGTACATCCCGAGGTTGGATCGCTTCGTTCCTGGATGGTTTGGGTCTTCGGTGTAGACCGCAGGGAGCGTGATAAACGGGCCGCCGTCGCCGGGCCAACTCGTGACCTGCGGCAGGTGGCTCAGAGGAATCTCGTGGGCCAGCACGGCTCCCGTCGACACGCGTCTTGGAAGCATCGAGACGGCATCCAGCGGCGACCGCCAGTAACGAAGCGGCCGCCTCATCGCTGCGGTGGGATCAATTTTAAGTTCGACCAATCGCCGCACGCGGTCGAGCGAATCGGAGAAAATCCTTTCGATCCGCCGCTTGGTACCGTAGAGATTTACAAGGACTGGAAAGGCCGTGCCCTTGGGGCGGGTGAAGAGCACCGCCGGACCACCGGATCGAAACAGCCGCCGCTGGATCTCGGCGATCTCCAAGTACGGATCGACCGGAGCGTCGATCTCAACGAGTTCGCCGGTGGTGCGAAGAGCATCGACACAGGCAGTCAGCGTGCGAAATCCCATAGTTTCTCCGGCACTATCGTAGCCTCCACCAACGGAAGTGTAGGATGCGACGGCGAACAAAGAAACGCCACTGCTCTACAGAAAGGATTTCATGGTCCATCTCACCACCACGTACGAAGGGCAATTGCGGTGCCGTGCCGAGCACGCCCCTTCGCACACGACGCTCATCACCGACGCGCCAGTAGACAACCAAGGCAAGGGAGAGAGTTTTTCGCCGACGGATCTCGTGGGCGTGGCCCTTGGCTCCTGCATGATGACGATCATGGGGATCGCTGCTGGGCGGCATGGTATCGAATTGGTTGGGATGCAGGCGGAGACAGTGAAGGAAATGAGCAAAGACTTGCCTCGCCGAATCGCATCGCTGCGAACGCGGCTCACGATTCCGCTGTCAGCCGACCATCCCCAGCGGCCGTTGCTGGAGCAGGCGGCCCACACCTGCCCTGTGCACAAGAGCCTGTCGCCCGAGATCGATGCGGCAATTGAGTTTGTGTGGGCCGGCCCGCGTGGCTGAGAGCCTCGATAGGCTTCTAAAAAAGTAAAGTCTTCAGAGTTTCCCGAAAGATTTTCTCCAGAGAGGAACGACTGCATGGCCGATCTCTTGAGCGCCTTGCGTGCAGCGAATATCGCCAGGGCTGCTCCGTTGGCAGCCAGGATGCGGCCACATCGGCTGGCCAACTACATCGGTCAGGAGAAAGTGGTAGGGAAGGGCATGCTCCTGCGGCGGCTGATCGAGGCTGACCGGCTCGGTTCGGTAATCCTCTATGGCCCGCCTGGTGTCGGCAAGACAACGCTGGCCGAGATCATTGCACACGAGACAAAGCGGAGGTTCGTTGAGATCTCGGCGACAGCCTCGGGCGTAAAAGAACTTCGCGAAGTGCTGGAGGCAGCTCGCAATCGACTCGGCGAGGACGGTCAGAGAACGTGCCTTTTCATCGATGAGATTCATCGGTTCAACAAGGCTCAGCAAGATGTGCTCCTGCCCGATGTGGAAAGCGGTGTGATCGCATTGATCGGCGCCACCACGCACAATCCATTTTTTGCACTGACAAGCGCGCTTGTCAGCCGCAGCCGGATTTTTGAGCTGGAGAGCCTGTCTCGCGACGATATTGCTGAGGTCATTCGCCGCGCACTCTCCGATCGTGAGCACGGGTTTGGAGCAGAGCAGGTGTCGATTGCCCCTGACGCACTAGAGTTTCTCTGCGAAACGTCCGACGGCGATGCCCGTCGGGCGTTGGGTGCGCTTGAAATCGGTCTGCTTTCGAACTCCGAGCGGCCGCTGTTGTACACGCTGGCCTTGGCCCGCGAGAGCGTGCAACGCAAGGCCATCGCATACGATTCCGGCGACACGCATTACGATTGTGCAAGCGCCCTGATCAAGAGCATCCGTGGCAGCGATGCCGATGCGGGGCTCTATTGGTTGGCCAGGATGCTGGAAGGGGGTGAAGATGTTCGTTTTCTGACGCGAAGGCTCGTGATTGTGGCCAGCGAAGACATCGGCAACGCCGAGCCACGGGCGCTCATGATCGCAGTGGCAGCGATGCAGGCGACGGAGTTTGTGGGCTTGCCGGAGTGTCAGTTCGCGCTCTCGCAGGCGGTGATCTATCTGGCGCTCGCCCCTAAGAGCAACGCCTGCACGGTGGCCATCGAAACGGCCCGCCGGGATGTGCAAGAAAAAGCCGTCATCCCAGTCCCGAGGCATCTGCAAGACAAGCACTACGCCGGTGCCGAGCGACTCGGCCACGGCCAGGGCTATGCCTATGCCCACGACGCTCCCGACGGCATCGCAGCGCAAGACTATCTGGGCGTTGAAAAACGATATTACGAGCCGACATCCCGCGGCTACGAGCGAGACCTCTCCGATCGAATCGCTGAGATTCGCCGCCGTCTTTCAGTCTAGCTTTTGGACGGGTTTCGGTCCGGCATAGACGGATAAAAAAATATGGTAAACTCATTCAGCCCTTGAACGATGGTGGTTGTAGCTCAGTTGGTTAGAGCACTAGATTGTGATTCTAGGGGTCGCGGGTTCGAGTCCCGTCAGCCACCCTTTTCTCTTGCTTTCGATGCGGGGCACGCATTTGGTTGCATAGCATGCCGCATGGCCGGTACGCTTTGCGAGTTCTTCGAGAGTTCTCGGGGAGCGTTTTTTGTTGGTCACGAGCCATTAGCGTCGACCCAGAAGGAGCCTGTGCATGCCACGCCGTCGTTCAAATCGTTCTGCTATCTGTTGCGATGCTCGTTCCAGAATTCGTTCTGTTGGCAGGCCAGCCCCCTCGCGGCGAGAATTTTTGGCGGCATCGGCCGGCTCCGCAGTCACGATCGTTTCGGCGGTCGCCGGCGGGTATTGGATTGCTCCAGAGTCGCAGGCCTCCGACGCAACTCCCCCCGTCAGTGCCAACGAAGAAATCCGCTTTGCATGCATCGGCATCGGCGGAAAAGGTCAAAGCGATTCGGCTGACGCAGGCCGGAGAGGCAAAGTGGTGGCCGTTGCGGACGTCGATTCCAACCAACTCAAGCGAGGCGAAAAAGCCTTCGAGGGTGCAAAACAATACTCAGACTTCCGAAAGATGCTCGATGAAATGGGCACATCGATCGATGCAGTCACGATCAGCACTCCCGATCACGTTCATATCACCGCCGCTGCGATGGCCATGCACATGGGCAAGCACTGCTTTTGCCAGAAGCCGCTCACCCGATCGATTGCCGAGGCTCGGCTGCTCGGTGAACTGGCCCGCTCAAAGAAGGTTGCCACTCAGATGGGCAATCAAGGCACAGCCGCTTCATCGCTGCGGCAGACCGCGGCGGTGATCAAGTCGGGTGCCTTGGGTGTTGTCAAGGAATTGCACATTTGGACCAACAGGCCAGTGTGGCCTCAAGGAGGTGATCGGCCTGCAGAAACTCCAGTGCCAGGGAATCTGGACTGGGATGCGTGGATCGGCCCGGCGGCCATGCGGCCGTTTGGTGCGGGCTATCATCCGTTTGCGTGGCGTGGGTATTGGGATTTTGGCACCGGTGCATTGGGCGATATGGCATGCCATACGTTCAATATGCCATTCATGGCGCTGAACCTCCGCGATCCATCCAGCGTGCAAGCTTTGACCAGCGGCCACAACAGAGAAACCTATCCCAAGTGGTCGATCATCGACTTTGAGTTTCCAGAACTCGGAGGTCGGCCAGCTCTCAACGTGCACTGGTACGACGGCGGCAAGGTGCCCGACCAGTCGCTCTTTGCTGGCTTCAAAGGGGAAGTCAAAAAAGACGCAGAAGCGAACGAAGTGGAGCATCCGTTCAAGCCGACTGCCAGCGGCGTGCTCGTCATCGGGGACAAGGAAACGCTCTACGCACCCGGCGACTATTGTGAAAAGAACTTCTCGTTGAAGAGCGGGAAAGTGTTGCCGGAGTTGGAGATTGTGAAGTCGCCTGGCCATTTCGACGAGTGGATCAACGCGATTCAGGGCGGGCCGCAGGCCATGTCCAACTTTCCGGACTACGCCGGGCCACTGACCGAGACGATCTTGCTGGGGAATCTCGCAGTCTGGGCAGCCAACGCGCCCGAGACCAGTGGGAAAAAGATCCAGTGGGATCCTGTAAAATTGAATGCAACCAACGCGCCCGAAGTTGCCGCGATCATCCGGCCGACGTACCGCGATGGCTGGAAGCCCTCAGTCGAGAAATTGTGATGCATCCTATTGTAATGAGAGTGGCGGTCGTGCTGCGCGCTCACGGAATGGTTGCTGGCCTTGTGCTGGCTTTGGTGCTATCCGGCATTGACGTTCTTTCTCAGCGCAACGCTGCCGGAAGCGATCCGGTGGCGGCTGAATCGAAGGCTGTTGCAATCGTCGTGGCTCGAGGCGGGTCCGTTGCCTATAACCCCACAGGACACGTGTCGAAGATAGACCTAGCCGATAGGCCAGCCACCGATGCCGACCTCGGGGCCTTGGCTTCGCTCGAATCGCTTGAATCACTTGAAATGTGGGGTGCGGAGATCACCGACCTCGGTATGGAATCGCTTTCGAAGTTGGTGAGTCTCAAGCATCTCGTCTTGGAAAACACAGACATCACCGACGCCGGAGCCCGATGGCTCGCAAAGCTGTCGCACTTGAAGGTGCTTAATCTGCGACGCTCATCCAATCTGACGGATGCGGCGCTTGAGTCTGTGGCATCGCTGACGGGACTGGAGCAGTTGGTGTTGCTCTACAACAATTTTACCGACGCGGGCCTAGCCCACCTCAAAACCCTTTCTCAACTGCGCGTGCTCGATCTGCGGGGATGCGCTCTGGTCAGTGATGTGGGCTTGGAGCACGTTGCACATCTGCGGAGCCTCGAGCGAGTGAGGCTGCGTTGCCCGAGCGTGAGTGATGCAGGCCTGATAAAACTCGCTTCATTACCAAAGCTGCGGGGGTTTGCAGTCGAGGATGGACAGATCACCGATGCGGCGCTCGCGGCCTTTGCAGGCAAGACCACACTCGATGAGATCAACGTGATGCGGACATTTATAGGAGATAACGGGTTGGCCCATCTGGCGGGGCTTCACAAACTCAAACGGCTCGAACTGCGAGGCACGCTCGTTGGCAACGTCGGGATGTCACACCTTTCGAAGCTCTCCAATCTGGTGCTCCTCGACTTGGCTGAAACGGGTGTCGGCGATGAGGGGCTCGCGCATCTGTCGGGCCTCCACAAACTCGCTGATCTGGATCTCTGGGACACTCGCGTGGGCGACGCGTCTATGCAAACGCTCGGCAGAATGGCATCGCTTGTGAAGCTCAATCTGCAGAACACCCGCGTCACCGATGCCGGGATCGCCCAACTCGTCGGGCTCCCAACGCTCCACACGCTCAACGTTACGGGCACGAGGCTGACCGATGCTGCCCTGGTATCGCTGGCCAAACTGGCAGGCCTTCGCACGCTCCTTGCCAGTTTTACCCAGATGTCTGACGCAGCCATGGCCGCCTTTCAAAAGGCTCATCCGGCCGTTGACGTCACCCGGTAGGAGCCGCGTCTAGTCAGCGACTTTTGCATCCCAAGGGCCTCATCCGGTTGTGAGGATTGCGTGGGAGTTACCTGCCGTTTGACTCTGGCGTAGCTGAGCAGTATGACGATGACGTTTGAGGAACGATCCCCCGACCCCGTGTTTTGTGGAGAACCCGCCGATGATCTTGGGAAAACTCTGGAAGGCGCTTGCGGCGCAGATGAATAAGGTCGCCAACTTTTTTTGGACGGCCGATCCAGTTGCGCAACTGCAGTACGAATATGATAAGGCGGTCGACCAGATGAAAGAAGGTCGCGAGGGGTTGGAGCAGTATCGGGCTTTAGTTGAACGCGTCATGCGACAGGCCGATGGCGATCGGCAGCACGTGGCCTCGCTGGAAGCTCGCATTAAGGCCTATCTTCAGGCGGGTGAACGCGAAACCGCATCGAGGTTTGCCCTAGAACTGCAACGCGCAAAAAAAGATCTTGTCGAAAACGAGGCGCAGCTCAAGCTCCACGAGTCTGCCTACGGCAATAATGTGACAAAGGTAAAACACGCCACCAAGAAGCTTGCTGAACTCAAGCAGAAAATTCAGAAGTACGATGCCGAACTCAAGCTCAGCCGCGCAGAAGCGGAGTTGGCCAAACTCGCCACCAGCTTCAACTTCGACATCACCACCGATTTTGGACAGATCGAAGATGTGATCCAAGATAAAATCGGTTTGAACCGCGCCAAGGTGCGAGTGGCGGCCGACCTCTCTGGAGATGGCCTCGAAAACATCAAGCAGGAGCAAGCTGTTGAGCAGACGATGGCCGATCAAGCCCTGCGACAATTTGAGGTGGAAATGGGAATGGTGACTCCCGAAACAGCAGGCGTGAAGGCAGACGAAAAAGAGCTTGGCGGCGAGCGGATCAAGCAAGCTGCCACCTGAGCGTGAGCGTTTGTTGGTGCTCCCAGTGTCGAATTGCGGCAGTGTTTTGCAACATCTCCTGTTGAGAGGATGGCCTCTGTGGCAACCGTTTCCGGTCCCCAGCCCCCTTCACGCGTCCAGCAGTTGAAGGAAGTCTCTTTGGGCGCAGTCGCTGTGGCCGGCCCCAGCGGATCGTCGCTGCCGGCGTGGTGTCCGGCGTGGGCCGAGCGGATTGGGGACGCCTATCTCTCTGGCACAAGTTGCCTGTTTTTGCTCCACGGCAACGTGCGGGATGTGGTGCCATTGGGGCCGCCGGATGCCTCTGCTGCTGCTGCCAGCGTCATGGGCACGGCTCAATGGGGAACGGTGCCGGAGTTTCTATCGCGAGAACTCTTTGGCCGCTGGGATATCGTCCTGGCGTACGACATCGGTAAAGGCCTGCGGCCGTTGGCCGGCCCAGACCCAAGCCGCTTACGGACGATGGTGCAGTGGCTGACTGAGCGACTGGGTGTCGCCGCCACATGGCCCCGCGATCCCGATGCCGCCATCACTGCACTCGACGCATTGCTCGAACGCAACCTGATCGATCCCCCCGATCAACGCAAACGCATCGCCGTGGTGCTCGACTACGCACAGTATCTGGCGCCTGCTGGCGATGCGGCGGCATCGGTTCGCGCGGGGGCTGGCAGGCTCGTGCGACTCTTGTCGTGGGCCACCAATCCGTTGCTCCGTCGCGTGAACGTGGCCATCGTGCTGCTCACCGACTCGATGGCCGAGATGCATCCACGGCTTGTTACACACCCCGCCGTCACCGCGATTGATGTGCCTCTTCCAAACGCGCAAGAGCGGGAGCGATTCGCTTTGGCCACGGCCGTCGGGGCCGGCGTGCCGTCTGATCAAACAGCGGCCGTCCAGCGAGTGGCGGCGATCTCGGGTGGGCTGTCACTGGAAAGCCTGCGGGCTGTCATTACCATGTCGGCTCGCGATGGGTCGTCGCCCGATGGCCCGGAGTTTGCGCTCAAGAAAAAGGAACTTATCGAGCGGTCCTGTCAGGGACTCGTCGAATTTATTCAGCCACGGCTGACGCTCGATGCGGTGGCCGGTCACGTCGAAGCCAAGCAGCGACTTCTCGCCGATGCCAAGGCGATCAATCGGGGACAATTGGAAAGCGCCCCGATGGGCTACTTGATCTGCGGGCCCGTCGGCACGGGCAAGAGCTTCATTGCCGAGTGCTATGCCGGCAGCGTTGGCATTCCTTGTGCGATGCTGAAAAACTTTCGCAGCAAATATGTCGGAGAAACGGAAGGCAATTTGGAGCACGCTCTGGATGTGCTGCGCAGCCTTGGGCCGGTGGTGGTGGTGATCGACGAGGCTGACGCAGCGCTTGGCAACCGCCAGTCGGACGGTGATTCGGGTACATCGGCCCGCGTGTTCTCGATGATTGCAAGGCAGATGGGCGATACGCGCTACCGCGGCAAGATCGTTTGGATGCTGCTCACGAGCCGCCCAGATCTTCTACCGATCGACCTGAAGCGACAGGGCCGCGCCGAAGTGCACATCCCGCTGTTCTATCCTCACGACCAAGCAGAGATGGAGTCGATGTTTACTGCTATGGCTAGAAAGTGCCATGTGAAACTCGCCGCAGGCCTCCCTGGGCCAATCGATCAAGAGCTTGGCCTCTCTGGCGCCGATATTGAAAGCGTTGTGCTGGCAGCTCGCAGGAAGGGGCTTGATCGAACGGCCGACGCAGGAGAGCCGGCCCCCGAGTCGATTTCCGAGAGCGACTTCAGAGCGTCGCTGGACGACTTCATGCCATCGGCTCAGGGCCTCGAAAAAGAACTACAGGAGATTGCCGCTGTCCTGGAGTGCACTGAAAAGCGTTTCCTGCCGGAACGTTGGAAGGAGAAAGTCAGCCAGCCTGGAGGAAGATCACACCTCCAGGAACGTCTTGCGGCGATCCGTGAGATCATTGGTTCGTAATGTGGTCACGTTAGGCGGTTCATAGAGTCGAAGCACCCTTCAGGAGAATTGTTTTCATGGCACAAGCACAGAATTCCAAGGCATCCGTTGCCAAAACTCCATGGTTTGATGCCGCAAGCGACTCGCCGCTGCTGGCGGAATACGCCCGTAAGCTCGACTCATTTTTGGATGTCGTAGCCGACGGGAAGGTTGACAGCAAGGAACTCGAAAATCAAGAGAAGCGAGTGGTGACGCTGATGAAGGAAATCGAACCGCTGCTCTCGCCGGAGGCGCATGAAAAAGTAACGCAACTCCTATGCGAGGTCACCGCGTACGACCTCATGAACACGTTTCACATAGCAGGGAAGTCGCGTCCGATGGCCAAATTTCGCGGCTAACACTCGCGAGTGTACCGAATGTGTTGCTCCTGCCATGCATTCAGATGAGTTCGCATGCGGTGGCCTGTACGCAGGACCTAAAAAGGCAACGTTAGTCGAGCCATTGTTTTTCTTCGAGCCGCTCGGGTACGTAGACCTCGGTCACGTAGCTGATGTCCTTGGAGATAAGCGATTCCACTTCCAGCTTGAAGCCGTTGGTGAGCATCGTTTCGATTTCTTTTTGCCAGGCCTTTTTTTGTGCAAACCATGGATAGGCTGCGATCTGCTTGGCACGTTTAATGTCGGTGTCGTTGAGCGCGATTTGAACGCTTTGATTCAGTTTGCAGCGGTCGTAGTCACGGGATCGGAGGCCAAGATATTTTGCCTCCGGGATCGCCATGCGGTTGGATTCATAGGCCAGATTGATCGAGCCCTGCTTGAGAACAGAATAGATGTAATAGCCCCAAGGATCGTTGTCGAGCAAACAATAGACTGGCAACTTGAGTTCGTTGTGGAGTCGGTAGAGCATGCGCCGCACGCCACGAGGCGGCTGCCCCCCCCCGTGCGTGAGCAGACAGGAATACTTCCTCCAGAATTTGTCTTCGTTGAATCGCCTCCAGACTGTGTCTTTCTCAACGTGCAGGATAAATTTCGCATCGCACGACTTGAATTTCACAACATCGGCCTCGACGATCGACGGAATGCTATAACCGCCTGAGCCCATGCGGGAGCAGTCGATCTCATCGCCAGAATCCTCCAGCACAATCGGCCCCACCATACCGCCGCGATTGCTAGCGTAGACGTGGAGTTCTTCTCGCAGGCTCTCCAGCGTGACCTCCAGATCCTCGATAATCGGATCGCACTCCTCTTGCGTGGCGAATGTCTCTTCTCGCGTGCCATCGATCGTGTGTTTGAGAAGGTAGTAAAGACCCCGGATGCTCGTGGTTTTTTGCTGATCGATCAGCGCCTTGCAGCCGGTTGCGACCAACAGCGTCTGCATGTAACTCTTGGCTTGCGAGAGGTTAAAGAGCTGGCGACAGTTGGTCTGCGTGCCCATCTCAATGATCTTTCGCGACTTATTGAAGCGAACGTTCGAGAGGCTACGGGTTGGGATGGAGAGCTGCGGATCGCGACGCTTTTCGGCTGCAGTGACGACCCCGTCGGCCAGTTGAACAATCAGGCGATGGGTCTTGATGTCGACCGGCGGCAGCTTCGGTTTGGATGTATTGCGCGTCTGAACCGGGGACGATGTGCGGGCGCGTTTTGATGAGGAGGCCATTTGCGTAGGATATGGTGGGATTGGGAAGGCTGACAATGGTCAGTATCCTACCCTGCTCTTGGAGGCATCACTCGCGTGACAAAATACATTCTGGCCTATTTCCTGACGGCGCTGTTTATCGGCTTAGGCGTGTTTATGGTCGGCCGACCCAGCAATCGGTCTCGGCGGGACACCTGAAACGCTTTGGAAGCCCCTAGCGTGGGTTGGCGTGGCTCAGATCGACCTCTTTGGGGTGCAACCGAGATCCACCTCAGCAGCGAACGTCGTCGGCCCGGCCGACTGCCTTCATGCGGCGGAGAAAGTGCGGCCCTTCGGCAGCCGGTGACTCAGCGTGCGATGGATCGAGAGCATCGAGATGTTTGTCTGGTTGACGCACCTGCGTTGCCTTAAAGAACTCAGCAATTCGGCCAACCACGGTACGCTGTTCAGCAGGCTCGAGCTCGGGAAAGATTGGTAGCGCCAGGGTTTCTTCAGCGGCGCGTTCGGTCTCTGGTAGATCGCCCTTGCGCCAACCGAGCGGCTCAAAGCACTGCTGGAGATGCAGCGGTACGGGATAATAAATTTCAGTGCCAACGCCGGACTGCGTGAGATGGTTTCGCAGGGCATCCCGCTGTCCACTGGCTACACGGATGACAAATTGATTCCACACATGCCGGCCGCGAGGCTCGTCGGATGGTACCGCCACGTGCTGTTCGAGGCTGTACTGGGCAAAGAGTTCCATGTAGCGAGCGGCATTCGACTGTCGGGCAGTTGTCCAAGCCTCGAGGTGCGGGAGTTTCACACGCAGAACAGCTGCTTGAATTGAGTCGAGCCGGCTATTGATGCCAACGACTTGATGGTAGTAGCGGGGTTCCATGCCGTGGACGCGCAGCAACTTCAACGACGCAGCAATATCGTCTCGCGTGGTGGTGAGGAATCCGCCATCACCGACGCCTCCCAGATTCTTTGTCGGATAAAAGCTGAAGCAACCAACGTCCCCAAGGCTGCCGGAGCAGCGCCCGTGCCAGGTGGAAAGGATCGACTGAGCCGCGTCTTCGACGATGGGAATTCCGGCGGCTTTTGCGATCGGCACAATCGCATCCATGTCGGCGGTACGTCCAAAGAGGTGCACCGGCACGATGGCGCGGCAACGCTTGCTGATCTTCCGTTCTACATCCGCTGGACTCATCAAGTAGGTGAGTGGGTCGATGTCTGCGAAGATCGGAATGGCCCCGAGTCGCGTGACGGCGCTGGCTGTGGCAAAGAACGTGTAGCTCGGCAGAATCACTTCATCGCCTGGCTTGATATCAAGTGACATCAGCGCCAAGAGCAGGGCGTCGCTCCCCGAAGCACACGAGATAACGTGTGGCACTCCGAGCGATTGTGCGAGTTCTGTTTCCAGTTCGTTCACATCGGGCCCCAGAATGAATCGGCCGGAGTCGCAGACGCGTTCAATCGCGGTGCGGATATCCTCGCGCAGCACGGCATACTGTCGATCCAGTGCCAGCAATCCAACCTTGGGAAGAAACGCTCCGCCGGCAGAATGGTCGTCAATTGAGTTGGCTGTTTTGGCGGTTTGGTTGGCGGGCAGGACGGCGGTATTTGGGCGAATCATAGTGGCCAGTTCTCCGGGCAGTTGCTGGAAACCGCAGTCGCACCATAGCGTTCGGCTGCGTCTAGTGGTCTCAAGATCGTCACAACCGGCCCAGTCGCTCCAGTCAAAAGGTGTTGAGATTTCTCGATTGAAGGCGTTTCGATCCGGCTCCATTTGGCCGTCATCTGACCGTATGGGCCTCGCCGGACGGGGCACAACAGCAGGGAAATAGGCGACTTTTGAGGGGGAAGTCAAGGCCAAGCCCGCTGGGGTGAGCGGTGCCAAAAGCCCATCGAAGGAACATGCGGGGATTATGAGAGTCGACCGGTGCAGGTCAAAAACTGCTCGCGGCTGAAAAATTTGACAGACACCCCTTGGAAACCCTACATTCCTTCGGTTTCTAGGTCTCGCACTCCGGCAGTAGACGCAGGCCGATACGCGAGAGAAAGGTGGAGTTGCGTGCGAACAATGCCCGCGTGGCATTGCAAGCACCGGTTGGGATGGGATCGACAACGATTATTGATTTGGGGCTATTAGCCCAAAGGCTTGGGATGTCGGTCGCCGACGTCGAGGCTGCGGTGCATTTGCTCGATGAGGGCAATACCGTTCCCTTCATCACCCGCTACCGCAGGGACCAGACCGGCGGTCTGGATGAAGTTGCTATTCGGCGGATTGCCGAAAGCATTACGAAGTTGAGACAACTTGCCGATCGGAAGCAGACGATCCTGCGCACGATCCAAGGCCAAGGCAAACTGACTCCGGAACTGGCATCGCAGATTGAGTCGTCGGATAATTCAAAGCATTTGGAAGATCTCTATCTTCCGTACAAGCCCAGAAAAATATCGCTGGCGGAAATTGCAAAGCAGCGTCGACTGGAGCCATTGGCTCGCGAGATTCTTGCCGCTGATCCGCTTGCGAAAGACCTCGATAAGCGGGCCGCCGATTTTGTCGATGCCGACGGCCAGGTGGCGACCGCAGCGGATGCTTTGTTGGGCGTTGGCCACATCATTGCGGACGATTTTAGCGCCAGGGCCGACGTACGCCAGCGGTTGCGAGGGATTCTGTACAAGCAGGCCCACCTCAAGAGCCAGCGGGTGGAGAGCGAGGGGAAGGCGCTCTCAAAGGACGAGAAGCACTTCCGCGACTATTTCGACTATTCAGAACATATTCAGCGAGTACCTCCGCATCGCGCGCTTGCCATCAATCGTGGCGAACGAGCCAAGCTACTCAAGGTTCGGATTGAAGGGCCTGTCGATGAGATGCAGGTTGCAGCCGAGGACTTCCTTGTGCCCCTCGATCACCCCCATGCGGATCTTTTGAAGGGGTGCGCACGCGATGCGCTTGTGAGGCTTGTGCTGCCGAGCCTCGAACGGGAGATCCGTCGGGAAATTACGGAATACTGCGAGTCGCACGCGGTCGAGGTGTTTGCCAAAAATCTCCGCAACCTGCTGCTGCAGGCGCCTGTTGCAGGGCGTCGCGTGCTGGCGCTCGATCCTGGATTTAAGAGTGGTTGCAAGGCGGTGGTGATTGATGAGTGCGGCAACCCGCTCGAGTATGCCGTGCTGCATATCATCGGTCAGAAAGAAAAGCGAGAGGCGGCCGTAAAGAAAATTGTGGAGATGGTGACGGCTCACGCGTGCACGGTGGTCGCTGTTGGCAATGGCACGGCGGGCCGCGAAGTGGAGTCGCTCGTGGCCGAACTCGTGGCCGGCGAACTCAAGTCCCTCGATGTGGGCTACGTGATGGTGAACGAAGCCGGTGCAAGCGTCTATTCAACGAGTGTGTATGCCCGCGAGGAATTGCCGGCGCATGAGGCCGCAGTGCGTGGCGCGATTTCGATTGGGCGTCGGCTCCAAGATCCGCTTTCCGAACTCGTGAAAATCGAGCCAGCAAACATCGGTGTTGGCCTCTACCAGCACGACGTCAAAGCGCGCCACCTCCACACGTCGCTGGATGCGGTGGTGGAGAGTTGTGTGAATTATGTCGGCGTGGACGTGAACACGGCCAGTCCCGCGCTGTTGCGATACGTGTCTGGACTCAACCAGACGATGGCGCGTGGGTTTCACGAATGGCGCACAAAGAACGGTGCGTTCACCTCCCGGCAGCAATTCTTGGAGGTGCCTGGCTTTGGCGAGGCGGCGTTTGTGCAGGCGGTTGGTTTTTTAAAAATCACCGCTGGAATCAATCCGCTGGATGCCACGTGGATCCATCCAGAAAGCTACGCGATCGCTTCAAAAGTGTTGGAGCGACTTGGCGGTATTCCAGAAGATCTGACGAGCCGTCAGCGGGCGGAATCGCTCGCACAGAAGGCAGCCAGCCTCGACCTGCCAGCCTTCGCAAAGGAACTCGGCGTGGGCCGACTGCTTCTAACGGACATCATCGAGCAACTCGCTCGCCCAGGTCGGGATCCCCGCGAGGACTTGCCGCAGCCGTTCTTTAAGAAGGGCGTGCTCAAGCTGGAGGATCTTGAGGTGGGAATGGAACTCATGGGTTCTGTCCTCAACGTCGTTGACTTTGGGGCTTTTGTTGACATCGGCTTGCACGACAGTGGCATGGTGCACATCAGTCAGCTGTCGAGTCGCTACGTGCGAGATCCGCACGATGTGGTGACCGTTGGGGAGATTGTGAAGGTATGGGTGTTGGAACTGGATAAAGCGCGTCGTCGCGTTGCGCTGACGATGATCCAGCCTGGCAGCGTACGAGCTCAGCAAGAGCCGCGTCGTCCGGCTCGCGTCGCAACCGCTGGGGCGGCAACCAACCAGCGAAGCAACGGGCCACCAAGTAACGGACGAGGACCACAACGGGCCGGCGGACGCGAGCAGGGGGCCGCCGCGAGGAGCCCAGGCTCACAGCCCAGCGGTCGCAACGGTCCGCCGACGCGCGAACCAGCGGTGAAAACGTACACGGCACGCGCCTCCAGCAAACCGGCAGTGCCGCTCTCAAAGAAAATGCGGGAAGGAAAAGAACCCCTGCGGACGTTCGGCGACTTGAAACAGTTTTTTCAAAAGCGGGACGAGGTTCACGAGAAGGACGAAGCCCCAGAGAACCAGAAGCCCGAGAGTCTAGAGCCGCCTCACTAGAGCGCATTTGACTTTGGTGTATCGCCGGCTCTGGAGTGGCAAAAATCTCGTCGCCAGGGCGAGGATTCGTCCAAGGTCGACACTTCTCACGGCGGCAGACGTGTTCACGGTCTGTTAACGCTCGCGAAAAGTGATTCGGCCCTTCGTGAGGTCGTAGGGTGAGAGTTCGACTTTCACTTTGTCGCCCGGCACAATGCGAATGAAGTTTTTTCGCATCTTCCCGGCCACGTGGGCGTTGACGATGTGGCCACCGGTAATCTGAACGCGGAAGCGGGTGTTGGCGAGGGCCTGCGTGACGACCCCTTCCACTTCAAGGGCCTGTTCTTTTTCGGGCATGGGTTTCCTTCAGAGACAGAATTCAACTGCAAAAAATATATCTTCGAGACCCAAAATAATCTAGACAGAGCCGTTTTTCGTGGCTTGGCTGCGTCTTATGCATCGTCGGCCGTGGCCTGCGGCGATGATCCCGATACCTTCCACTGAAGATAGGAGTTGAGAAAGCCGTCCAAATTGCCGTCGAGTACGGTTTGAAAATTGCCAACAGAGTGCCCAGTGCGCTGGTCTTTCACCCGCTGATCGGGGTGAAGAAAATAGTTGCGGATCTGCGAACCGAAGCCCGTTTTGGGCTGCTGCTTGTAGCGGGCGAGTTGTTCGGCTTCGCGTTTCTCCTCCTGCAGTCGCGCGATTCGCGACCGCAGCATTTTGATCGCTGTGGCCCGGTTCTTGTGTTGGCTCCGTTCGCTTTGACACTGCACGACAATGCCCGTTGGGAAGTGAGTCATGCGGATGGCACTTGATGTTTT
>Ga0194055_10000022_pt1 | contig 99056 bp, 94 predicted proteins | sample SepL449m_MetaG_FD_155482 | JGI IMG/M metagenome (GOLD analysis project Ga0194055, IMG submission 155482) | Anoxic zone freshwater microbial communities from boreal shield lake in IISD Experimental Lakes Area, Ontario, Canada - Sep2016-L442-9m | ecosystem: Environmental > Aquatic > Freshwater >... | reverse complement strand
GACGAGCAGGATGAACCCGATGATGCCGGCAAACGGCGAGATGAGGAAGCCGGCAAGCACGGCTGCCAGATAGCCGAACGCCCCGCCGACTGACCACTTGGTCACTGCCCGCCACATCGGCCCATCGTTGGGATCAGACCAAACTTTGGGACTCTTGGAAATCACTAAGAACAGCACGTTCCAGGTCAGCCCCATCAGAAATGCCAGTCCACCGTAAAACAGCACTGCGGCGCGTTGGTCGGCGTCATTGCCGATCTCAAACGCTGTGGCGAGGACCGCAGTCGGAAACGGCAGCAGTACTGCCACAAATAAAATACCGAAGTTCACCCAAAGTATCGGCAGCGTGACCATCGTCAGTTTGTGGAACACGGAGTGGTGATTGAGCCAAATCACCGCGATGTACAGAAAGGAGGCAAAGAACGCCAGGTAAGTTGGCACCTGCTGCAACACCGTCGCGCCGAGTTCGCCGGGACGTGTTTCGTTAATAGAAAGGTCAAGCACCAGCAACGTGAGTGCAATGGCCAACACCGCGTCACTGAAGAGTTCCGTGCGAAGCACCGAGACTGTCCCGGACCGCGGCGCAGCCCCTTTGTCAAACATGAGCGGTCACAAGTGACATTGATCCGAGGATCGAATCACGTTCAAAAGCCACCTGGCGAACTTACCAGCACTGTCGACAAGCACTCGGGCATTGCGACGCGCCTAGTTGCAAAACTATGGAGTTGGCATTGTCATCGCGTCTGGCTGGTTGGTGGTCGGTCGTTATCCGCGGGCGCCGCCTAGGACATTGCTGCTTGCACCGAAGTTCGATCTTGATTTATCGCAGCGATCAACGCCGCTCCAGATTCGCCGACCAAAATGGATTGATGATCACTGTTCGGAATCACCCGTACTCGAAAACCAGCGGTCAAGTAACGCGCCATGCCCATCGACTGGTCACGGTCATGTTCGGCCAGCGTTTTCGACGCGTTGTATTGAAAAACCGGAACATCGAGTGTGGCGCCGGTCCAGTTTCCCAGCATGCGAAATTTCGCGTCGTACAACCGGACACGACCAGTTCGCCACCGACTGCATTGCAAAACTGCCGTCGCCGTCAACTGAGCCAGATGGGTCACCCATGAACCAACGAGACTGGCCACGGATTCGGGGTGAGGCGCCGTCAATCGCTCAAGTTGATGGATCATCCGCTTCGAGCACGGAACGCGCCCAGCAGCCCAGATCGGTGAAACCAGCACTGTCCACGTAGAGATCAATCACGTCTATGTCGGCGCTACGCATCGCATCAAGGAAAACGGGGTAGCGGGGATCTTTCTCGACAGTCCAACCCCGGATTGAGATCAACGGGGGCAGGTCAGAAACCATTCGAAGCAACCTAATGGTAACAACAGGTGCGTTCGCGTTGACAACAATTGCATCACGGTTCATGAATCTCGTAAAACAGGGAAGTGACATCCGAGGGAAAAGCCACCATGACCGATTCAGATATCGATGGCCTTTATGAAAGCGAGCAAGTTCGAGATCGTCGCCGCATCGCCAAACGATTGATTTTCGGAGCCATAGCGATCATGGCCCTCGTCGAAATTGCCACTTTTGTCTCCCGCGATCAGACCGCAACTCGAGATGCAATCCCCCAAACGTTTTATGGTGCAGCCGGTTCTGACGGGCCGAATTACGTCGAGGTAGGTGCGCGCGTTGTTGAGGTCTCGGCAGTTTCGGCGATTCAAAACGTTCGGTTGACCATTGTCCCGCACGGTGATTTCGCTAACCCTGATGGATCGTTGAAACAAACCATCAACCTTGATGCCGATGGTTATGCAGGTGGCAGCATAAATCTCGCGGGCGGCGAGATCCCGCCACCAGTTCAGCTGGCGCTCGACCTCGATGGGGACCTAAGTCAATACCCTTTCGACACCTACTCGAGCGCGCTCACAGTGCGGCTCACAACGGTGGTCAAAGAAGGCGCCACGGTCACGAAACTCAGCGACGTAGTGCCCATGCGGCTGGTGATTAGCGCTCGCCAACACGATTGGGTCACGACGTCATCGCGTAATGACGCCGGTGCCGACGACGGATCAATAGCAGTTAACCTCAATGTTCAACGCGGGACCGCCACACGCGGATTCGCGCTTTTCGAACTCATCGTCATGATTTCGCTTGCGGTTATTGCGGTAGCTATCACATACGCCGCGTTAGTAACTGACCGTCCGCTCGAGTTTTCATTGTTCGTGTGGCTCGGGGCGATGTTGTTCGCGTTACCAGCCATCCGCAACACGATGCCCGGCATCCCGGGCGTGGGGACAATCCTCGACTTTGCCGGTTTCTTTTGGTGCCTTATCGCGGTGGCGGCGTGTTTGATCACCGCGGCGATCACCTACATCCGGGGTTCGCTTCGCTCCCATCACACTCGCTGAAGTTGCGCGGCGATACCCACACCGGTTCGCAAACTTCGCCGTCGACGGTGGTGGTCAGGTGACCTTGGAAGCCGACGAAGCCTAGGCGAATGCAATTTACGGCCTTCGAAAGAAACGAACGGGAATACCATCTCCATCGCCCATCGAATTGCGCCCTAGACGAAAAGATCCTTGGCGATGAATACGCGAGACGTCGACCCCGACATTCACAGGTTTCTCGATCAGCTTGGCGGACCAAACGCCCCTGACCTTTCCGATTCCACCATCGCCGATGCGCGCGCCAGCGACTTAGAACTCATGCGCATGATCCATTCCGATACGCCACCAATAACCCATGTCGAGGATCGCACCGTCCCTGGCCCGAGCGGCGAGGTGGCCATTCGTGTTTACCGCCCAAGCAACAGTAATTCACTGCCCGGAATTTTGGTTTGGTTTCACGGCGGCGGCTGGTGCCTAGGCAGTCTCGAAAGTGGCGACGGCCCGCCACGAAGTTTGGCCCAGAGCAGTGGCGCTGTCGTGGTATCGGTCGACTTCCGGCTCGCTCCCGAACATCCATTTCCTGCCGGCATCGACGACTGCTGGTCAACGGTGCAGTGGGTCGCAGCCCACGGTCACGAACTTGGCGGCGATCCGCAACGCCTAGCTGTCGGCGGCGAAAGCTCTGGAGGCAACCTCGCCGCGCTCGTCGCCATCAAAGCCCGAGACGCGGGCGGGCCCAACATCTGCCATCAGCTACTCGCTAATCCGAGCACTGATCTGACGCTGTCATTGGCATCCACCGATGACTACGCCACCGGATACTTTCTTTCGAAACAGACGATGACATGGTTCATCGACCTTTACCTCGAGCGACAAATCGACCGGCGAGACCCCGCAGTTTCGCCTTTGTTTACCAGCGACCTCAGTGGCGTCGCACCGGCATCAGTATTCACCGCCGGATTTGACCCGTTACGCGACGAAGGCACGGCCTACGTCGATGCGTTACGCCGCGACGGATCCGAAGCGCAGCACTATCACTACGACTCATTAACTCATGCGTATTTCTCGATGGCACCGATCAGTCCGGTTGCGAACCAAGCACTAGCTGAAGCTGGCGCAGTGTTGCGCTCGGTGCTCACCTCAGACTGACGGCAACGGCTCTTCGTCTGGGCCGATCTGGTCGGGCTCTGCAGCATCGAAACCAAGCGCCTTGCGACGAGTGTGTTCAAAGTAGCGCGGACGGTGGCGCGGGAGGTGAGGACGAAGTTCGGGGTGAAAATGGGTGGTCAATGCGTGCGTATGCAGCCACTCGCGATGCGTGAGGTGCGCGTGCTCATTTCCTTTGACGTGCGCCTCACCCCGAAGACGCGGACCGATTTTCCAAAGTACGAGAACGGTCACAATCCCCGCAAAGATCATCTCTTCAAGCGCAAATCCAACCGTGGCGATGGACACGTTCGTAACGATAAAGAGTGCGATTCCCGAAGTCACAACATCGGCCATCCAGGTCCATACATTTTCAGTCGTGGGCTCATGCCAAGCCTTGAAGATTGTCGGCAATCCGGCCGAGGCTTGCGCGACGAGGAACGCGCATAAACCCAGTAGAGGGTTCCTGCTCGCCAGCCACAACACGACGCCAAGAACTGCTATCGAACCACAGACCCAATCGAAAGTATGCAGCTCCCATTGTGGTCGATTTGAAAACAGCGCGACCATGACGACGAGCAGTGGACCTGCTCCACCAAGAAAGGTGACCATTGATTCGATGCCTACGCCCTGCTGCATCTCGGTGGCGAAAGCCAAAAACGGAATCACCATCCACAACGACCACGACACTAGGTCGGGCTCGGCTTCGCCCCGCCAGGTGCTGCGCGCATAAATGACGTAGCCCCCAATTTGGAGCACCATGGCGAAGGCAATGAAGTACGGGCTGATCACTGCATTACTCCCCCAACTCTCAGCCCGAGATCACGTCCAGTTTGACCATTGTGTTCCGCGATCGCGATTACTCGCTCAAGTTTTAAAACATTACCACTGACTATTCGCATCGCCGATTGTGAAACCCTGCACCAACGAGTACCTCGGAAAGGTACGACACGGCAGACCATTCGAGGTTTGGGTCGTCATCCGCTCTTCCGGTTAGGAGGATTCAAATCATGCACGTCAAGTTTCGTGTTCACGTCACGATTGGCCTGCTGGCCCTTTCAACCGCTGGCTGCTCAACGTCAACTGAGACCGCTGCGGCGCTCACGCGCCAAATCATTGCCGAACATCCAGAGGTGAAAGGAATCTTTGCCATGAATGAAGGTTCGGCGATCGGGGTGCACGGCGGTATTGCTGACTCGACATCGACGTCGCCGATTACTGGGATCGGTCACGCCTCGGGATCGAAAATCAAAGCCGCAATTCGCGACGGATCATTGGCTGGAGCAATTACCCAAGATCCAATCGAAATCGGTGCCAAGTGTGTTGAGACCGCGCCCGCGGCCATTGCCGGCAATGCCTCTCGCACCCGCTATTGACATTGGCTTCCACTGGTATGGCAAGACAACAGTTGATGACCCGGCTATCGCACCGCTCCTAAACGACTGACGTCTACTTGCTAGCGCCGCCATAGACCACCACTTGGCCGCCTCCGAGATTCTTCGCTTGGTACATCGCCTCGTCGGCGTTACGGAGCAATTCGGTTGGCGTATCCGCGGCCGAGACCGAGATAGCGATTCCCGTGCTCATTGAAACAATGACCGATACAACGTTGAGGTTCACCGGCTCCTTCATCGCCTCGACGATGTGACCCGCCACTATCTGCGCGTCGTGTTGATCGGCAACGGCGATCAACACCGTGAACTCATCGCCACCTAATCGAGCAACAATGTCATCGGGCCGCAGCGCACCTTTAATCCGCAACGCAACGGCGCGCAGCAACTGATCGCCAACGTCGTGACCGAACGTATCGTTCACCTCTTTGAACCCGTCGAGATCCATAAACATCACCGCAATATGCATGCCTTCAGCCTCGGCACGAGCCAACGTTGCGGGGAGTTGATCTGCGAACAGCGCTCGATTGGGAATTCCGGTCAAGTGATCGTGTCGCGCTGAGTGCGTGAGCCGATCGCGAAGATCGATTTCGTCGGACGCGTCTCGAACAAGCATTACAACCGAGCCTTCACCCGTTGTTTCATCGCGGACGAATGACGACGACATTGAAGCCCTGAAGAGCGTGCCGCTTCCGTCGAGAATGCGTACCTCGAGATGCGCCTCAACCAATACTTCTGCAAACAACTCTTGGAATGTGCGCTCGATTGCCGATCGATCCAAGGGATGCACGAAACCGGTCACCTGTTCTCCAACGATGCTTGATTCCGACAATCCGACCAACCTGGAACTAAATCGATTCGCTTGCTGCACGCGTAGGTCTTCGCCCAGCACCATGATGCCCACGGCAGCATCTTCGAAAATCGCCAAAAATTTCGACATCGAATCGGCTCGAAGCTCTGCTCGATACAACAGTTCGTTCGATAGTGCTTGCTGTTTCCTAGCCTCAACTAAACTCTTATGCGCGTCGATAGCGCTGCGAGCCAAGAGGCGAGCCTCAATCATCGACACAACAACCATCGCCAATGTCTGCAGGGCGTCAAGTTGGCCTTGACTTACTTTTCGCGGCTCACGATCGATCACACACAACGTTCCCATCGCGTGACCTTGTTTGGTCACTAACGGAACCCCTGCGTAAAATCGAATTTTCGGATCACCGACGACTAATGGGTTGGTGGCAAATCGCGAGTCAACAAGGGTGTCTTCGACAATGAACACCGCTGATGGTTCGAGAATCGCGTAGGAACAAAATGCTGCGTCTCGCGGCGTTTCACGCACGTCGAGTCCCACCGCCGATTTAAACCATTGACGATCGACGTCAACCAGACTCACCAAACTGATTGGCGTGCCAACGATCTGCGCGGCCAAACGAGTGATGCCGTCATAGACGTCTTCCGGGTCACTATCGAGAATGTTTGATTCCCAAAGTTCACTCACTCGCGCTCGTTCATCAAGCGGCAGCGGAGCCGGGACCGCCCCAGAAGGCGATGCCGTAAGACTTTGATCGGTCAATTTCGTGCTCCCGGGGGTGGTCAAGCAGGCAGGGCCAATGGGCATGGCTCCACATACAAGTAAATAATTGTGTCCCGAAGGCCCCATCGGCCGCAAGATTCGAAAGCTTGAGAACTCTTCCGGAAAACATGTTTGAACCGGCTTTTCCGCCGCCAGAGTTCAGGTCCGTTGGACACCGCGACCCGTCTCCAGTGTTTTCGCAACCGCTGACTGGGCGCGACATACTTGCGAGCATCGGCACTAGGCATTCATCGCTTCGCTAGCCGACAAACGAATGCGACTGATTGACGTTACGAATCGCCGGTACGACAATCAGTCGCTACCGATACAGTGTCGTTGGAAGATTGAGGTCGGCGTATGAATCAGCCTAATACGGTCAACGGCTACCTCATTGGGCCTGGCGCGGACCTCTCTGGCGCAGACCTCGCGGGTGCTGACCTTTCGGGTCTTAAGATGACGGGGGCCAAAATGACCGGAGCCGATTTAAGTGGCGCCGATCTCACCGGAACCAACCTTGCTGGGGCCAACCTGTATGGAGCCAACTTGACTGGCACGATTCTTGACGGAGCCCTGATGACTCGGGCATACCTCTACGATGCCATCATGCTTGGCGCATTCTTGACCGGAGCGAACTTGACCGGCGCCGATCTCACGGGTGCAAACCTCAACGGCGCACGACTCACCGTGGCCAATCTCACCAGCGCCGACCTCTCTCGAGCTGACTTAACTGACGCAAAAATGACGGGCGCCAACTTGACCGGTGCCGATCTCACCGGCGCCATCATGACCGGCGTGATCCTTACTGGAGCGATCGGCCTGCGCTAGCGCTCGCGCCAATTCGGACATATAGGCCATTTGGCCTATTTTTTTCTGGACTCTCGGGGTTACCTAGGTCATAGTGCTCAGGTGCTTCAGCGTCAGTTCGCTCGTGATTAACGAGAATCGTTCCTGGTTTTGGCCAGGCGAGCGACCCCGCCAACAAAAAATAGCTGACGAATCACTAAAGGTCGACAAGTCAATAGACCGAAAGACCTATATGTCTCGTTCGGCTCGATCGTCAGCTCGGCTGCCAATTTGTGTGGCCACCGATCGTCGCGTTTTCAAGCTCGTCGCAGCATTAGCCGTCGCGATTTTCGCTGGAACTGTCCTGCCGCTGACGACCAGCGCTCTTGCCGACGTCACCGCGAATCCGAACGGTGTCGCCATGTCATCGCATGATTCCGCTGAAAGTGCTCTTACCGAACCAGACAGCACCCCTCCAACGCGCAACTCCCCCGTGACATCAGCCACGAACCCAACGCCGACTCCCAGCGTTGAGGAACTCACAGCGCGAAGCGACCAACTGTGGGCCGCGAAACCACCAACGAATGACACGCTCAACGTTGTGGTCATCGACGCCAATGGTCGCCCCACCATCACGACCGTCGAAGGTGCCAACTCGGCTGATGCGGTTCGATCAGTCGTCACCAATCACGCTGATGCATCGGTGAATTGGGCCGTCCCAGTCGGAGCACTGGCAAACGACCCGCTTCGCTCGATGCAATGGGGCCTCGATTCAACCCAAGCTGAAGTCGCATGGACAGCGACAAATGGCTCGACTGGCACCGGGGTGACTGTCGCCGTCGTCGACACTGGGGTCGCAGCACATCCTGATCTTGATGCCAACATCGTCGCTGGATACGACTTCGTCGATGGAGATACGACTCCAGTCGACGGATTTGGCCATGGCACCCACGTCAGCGGGATCATCGCCGCGGTTGCCAACAACGCGTCGGGCATCGCCGGTGCAGCTCCCGGCGTCCACATCATGCCGGTGCGCGTGCTTGACAACACCGGTGCCGGCTGGGACAGCAACGTTGCGGCTGGCATCGTTTGGGCCGTCGACAATGGCGCCCAGGTAGTGAACTTGTCACTTGGCGGCGCGTACTCAGCTGCCACCGCGGCCGCGGTCGCCTACGCAGCGTCGCACAATGTCGTCGTCGTTGCGGCGGCTGGAAACGGCGGAATTGGCGGATCCGAATCATGGCCCGGCGCTGACCCCCATGCCCTCGGCGTTGGTTCCATCGATTCGACTGGCCTGCCGTCATCATTTTCAACTCGCGGTGCCTACGTTGACGTCGCTGCTCCTGGTGGTTCGATCACCTCGACGTATCTCAACGGTGGATACGCCACCATGTCAGGTACCTCAATGGCCGCTCCGTTCGCAGCTGCTAGTGCGGCGATCGTTCGCCATGCACACCCACTTTGGACCGAAGCACAAATTCGCACTGCGCTCATCATGTCGGCAATTGACACTGCTCCCGCTGGGCGCGATACCGCCACCGGCGCCGGCGAGGTTTCGGTTGTCGCCGCACTTGCACTCACCGCGCCATGGGATGCAGCTCCTCCCGCCAGCGTCACCGCAACCGTTGCCGGTACCAACCTTGAGATCGACGCATCGCCAGTTACATCGCCCGGCGTGTCGGGCTACCAATTTGAACGAGACGGCATCGTCGTAGCTTCAGGCCTCGCAAGTTCTTTCACCGACCCGAACCGTGCCACCGTCGCTGGGACCTCGACCTATACGGTGCGAGCGATTGGTCCAAGCGGCGAACTCGCCCAAGCCCAATCAGTCACGACGACCATGACCCCTCCGCTCGCTCCGACAATCGCCGTCACGGCATCGGGCGTATCGGTCACGCTGACCGTGTCGAATTCCACGTCCAACACTTGGCTGACCTACCGAAACGGAATTGCCGTCGCTCCGACGTCGTCGACCGCAACGGTGATCAGCCTAGGCAACGAGCCAACGGGCACGAACACCTATACGGTTCGTGCAGTGACGACGGCAGGCACTTCGCAACTGTCAGCACCCGCGACCATTACCGTCACGTTGCCGCCGTTGACGGCGCCAACCACCCTCACCGCCGCTATTTCTGGTGTGGATATTTTGGTTAAGAGCGGTCTGGTGGCCAACGCGTCGCAGTACCGGTTCGATCGCAATGGCGTCACCGTCGCCACGCTCACCACGAACTCCTTTGTCGACACCGAACGAGCTTCAATCCCCGGAACGGTTACGTATTCAGTGCGAGCACTCGGCACCAACAATCGAGTCGGACCGGCAAAGTCGGTGTCGATCACCGTGACCCCACCGGCTCCCCCCACGATCACCGGCAGCGCAATCGGACCAGTTGTGACCTTGTCACTCAGCGGAGCAACGGCAACGACTTGGTGGGTGTATCGCGACGGCGCCAAGTTGTCCACCGCCGCCGGTACCGCGACCTCAATCACATTGAGCGCCCAACCAACGGGCGTGCATGGTTACACCGTGCGTGGCATCACCTCGACTGGCTCGTCGCTCAACTCCGCGAATGCGGCGATTGACGTGCCGCTCGTTGCACCGACAGCCGTGACGGTCAAAGTTGTCGAACAATCACTCACCGTTACCGCAACTTCAGTGGCAAATGCTGCGGCCTATCGGTTCACCCGCAATGGCGTCTGGGTTGCTGATCAACTCCTTCCGGTGTTGGTTGATGCCGAAATCGCTACCCAAACCGGTTCCTACACCTACACCGTCGCTCCTATTGATGGTCTCGGCCTCGTCGGCGCCTCCCGCGCCAGCGCCGCCTTTGCGGTTCTCGCCCCGGCAGCACCCGTGCTCTCCAGCGCCGTCATTTCAGGCACCGCCGTGTTGGTCACGCTGACCGGAAGCGCAACAACCTGGTACGTGTACGTCAATGGTGTAAATGTCGCAGCCGTGGCCGGGTCGATCAAAGCGTTCGCGGTCTATGGCATCACGTCAGGCTCACCGTCGATAACGGTTCGTGGGTCCACCACCAAGGGCACCTCAGCGGCATCAAACGCCCTTATCGTCACCATCCCGTAACGGAACCCTCGGGACTCAGCTACCCCGATTCCCTTTGGGCTGCCATGCTCAACGGATGAAGATCGATACCGTGCTGTTTGCCGAGCCGGCTCAAGCGGCCAGCCAAGCCCGACACCTTGCCGAACTGGGCTTCGACGGCGTGTTCACCTTTGAAGGAATTGGCGATCTGTTTTTGCCGCTCGCCTTGGCCGCTGATGCAACAGAACTGGCGATTTATACCAACGTCGCCATCGCGTTTCCGCGCAGCCCTATGCACGTTGCCTACACCGCGTGGGATCTTCAAAAACTTTCAAGCGGTCGCTTTATGCTCGGTCTTGGTACACAAGTCAAGGCAAACATCGAACGCCGTTTCAGTGCGCAATGGGATCACCCCGTTGCCCGAATGGTTGAGTTCGTCGCAGCGACTAAGGCCATTTTCGGCGCATGGCAAGACGGGGAACGGCTCGATTTTCGCGGAGACTTTTACACCTTCACGTTGATGCAACCCACGTTTAATCCTGGGCCAAATCCGTTTGGGCCACCACCAATCTATGTCGGTGCGCTCGGCCCGAAACTCACTCGAGCAGTCGCAGCGAATGCCGACGGGCTCATGCTGCACCCGTTTATGTCGGAGCAATTTTTTCGAACATTCACGATGCCTGAAGTCCAACGAGGGCTCGAGTCCACTTCGCGGACACGTAACGAATTCGCCGTTGTAGCTACCACGATTGTCTGCACCGGGCGCGATGAAAGTGAATTCGAGACTGCACGCAACGGCACCAAAGCCATGCTCGCGTTTTACGGTTCAACACCGGCGTATCGACCAGTCCTCGAAGCGCACGGGTGGGGCGATCTCCAGCTCGATCTACATCGGCTCGCGAAGTTGGGCCAATGGGATGCGATGGCCGATTTGATCGACGACGAGATGCTCACCACATTGGCTATTTCCGGTGAGCCTGGGGCAATAGGGCCTGAAATCATGCGAAGGTTCGGCGATTTCGCCGATCGAGTCGGCTTCTACCTCCCGTATTTGATTGACCCGGCCGCGCTTGGCGAAGTGCGGTCAGGTTTCAGCTGACAACCGAGTGGGCCCAATGGCCCCAACAAGTGGGTCAGTCGGCTTATTCGACTTAAGACCGCCGCCGTCGATGTCGTAGTATCCAATCAGCGGGTGGAGGGCACGGGTGTGACTGGCGTCTAGCCCATCCCGATCCGCCGCGGTTGCCTCGTTTACCAGCGTCACATTCCATTTCTCGGTTCGTGCGATTTGGCAGAGGCACCGCGGCGGCTACCCGAGCCACGGAAGTCGCTGGCCTTGCCGCCCAAGCCGAATCAGCAGCCCTCAGTCAGAAATCGTCTGCAGGTGCGCTATTTCGTTGAACGTACGCAGCGACGTGCCGGTCGTTAAGACCGCCACCCGATGGATTGATGCTGGGGCAACGAACATCTGCCAGGTGACATCATCGCCAACTCCGAGCGCCCACGTGATCGCCACCTTGATCGGCGACACATGGGTGGATACGACAATATTTTTGGACTGTGCTTCCGCAGCAAGATCAGCAAGGCCCGATTCAACTCGCAACCGCAGCGAACTGAGCGACTCGCCGCCTGGCGGAGCAAAGTCAGAGTCCAATCGCCATTGTCGCCACATTTCGCTCGGCACGTCAGTTAGCGGCATCCCGTCGAAGTCGCCATAGTCGAGCTCAATAAAACGTTCATCCACTTCGACGTCGAGCCCAAAGGCAGTCGCAGTCTGTCGAGTCCTCAGCAGTGGACTCGACACCACTCGATCGACCGGCCCAACGGCTTGGGCCAACGCGACGGCTTGACGTTCACCGAGTGAATCAAGCGGAAGGTCAAGGTGACCAAGTAATCGTCCAGCCGCATTGGCCTCGGTACGTCCATGCCTGACGATGATCAACACGGCCGAAACCGCCTCGCGTTTTCCACTCGAAACAACTCAGCGAACTGCTGCAGCACGGTCATCGCAGAAGCTCCCGGTCGAGATGACCCGTTCGCCAAAACAGCTCCCGCCGCTTCTTGTCAGACCAACCAAAAGCAACCCAACACCAAGCCAACGAAGCGATGCCAATGATGTCAAGGAGCAAGAGCCACCCCATGCCTCGCTGCAGTTCCGGCAAACCACCTCCAGGAAATCCGACTCCGAAACCTGGCCACCAGAAGACCGACTTCGTCGCCCAAGCTCCATCGAGGACTAATCCCGTCAACACGCCGATGGGCAAGCTAATCAGTCGTCGGCGAAGAAGCCGCCGATGTGAAGTTGTAACCATGATCGCGCCAAGCAACACCACGGCGAATAACAACGTATGGAGAAACGCCGGACCACCGAAAACCACATCAACTAAGGGAATGACCGACCCAACCATGACAAGCCGATAGTCGAGCGCTGGACTGCGAAAAACGTTCCACACGAACGCGACGCTGACGCCGATGTACCAAAAGAACATCGAAGGATCAGCGCACCAGAAGGCGGCCGCACTCCCCACAGAAGACCAACGTGTCCGGCGGCTGATGGCGAACCCGGTCCAACTCGACCGATGAAAGCGTGAGGTGACATCCACCGCAGTTCGTGCCGACAAGGCGCGCTACGGCGATCCCTCCTAAGTCGTGACGCAATTGCTCGTAACGCTCAATCAACTCTGCATCGAGTCCCGCCGCAATCACGTCACGCTCATCGATTACAACATCAAGCGCAGCATCAATCTCGGCCTCGTCGACTGTGATTGTCGTCGAAGCCTCTGCGGCCGCTCGTTCGAGTTCCGACCGGCGACGGCCGAGGCGGTCAATCTCGTCATCAAGCGGCAATGCCGCTTCCATTTGTTCAAGAACTTTGTCTTCAACCGTTCCTTGATGACGCTTGAGCGCGATCTCGTCATCCTGCAAGGCTTGGAGTTCACGAGGCGAGGTAATCGAACCTCCGTAAAGTTGACCATGCACATTGAGGACTTTTTCTTCGATCGATGCAACCTCGTCCTCCAGTCGTTTTTGCGTCCGAGCCACTTCATCCCGCTGCGTTTGCACGTCATCTCGCTGCAGGCCAACAACTGACATTTCCTGAGTGAGATTCACCAACGTCTCACGAGCCGGCAATGTCACCCGGCGGTGGCGTAACTGCTCGACGGTCGTGTCGTGTTGTTGCAGAACGAGAAGGTCTTCAAGGGAGGCCATAGGCTGTTTCTAGTCGCATCCGAGCTCATCTGTAGCACTAAGTGAGCAGACCCGAACTACGGTGCCGACTGCATCTGAGACGAAATCAACATGTTGAGAGTGAAGGAGCCCCATGAGCCATCCCCGTAAATTCCGATTCGGTGTCCAAGTTTCCACGGCTACGAGCGCCAAGGAATGGGCCGAACTCGCCCGCAAATGTGAGGACCTCGGTTTTTCCACGTTGTTTATGCCCGATCATTTCGGTGACCAACTCGCTCCGGTGCCGGCACTTATGGCAGCAGCAGATGCGACGACGACACTCAATGTCGGCGCGCTGGTCTTTGACAACGATTACAAGCATCCAGTGGTGCTCGCAAAAGAAATGGCAACGATGGACATCTTGTCTGACGGCCGCCTCGAAATTGGTATCGGCGCCGGCTGGATGGCAACCGACTACGAACAATCTGGCATTCCTTACGACCCGCCCGGTGTGCGCGTCGATCGCATGGTCGAAGGCATCGCAGTGATGAAAGGATTGTTCGCCGATGGACCGTACGATTTTCAGGGCGATCACTACGCGATTTCGGCCATGGATGCACTCCCCAAACCAACGACCAAACCGCACCCGCCGTTCCTGATCGGTGGCGGCGGCAAACGAGTTCTTGGGATCGCCGCACGTGAAGCCGACATCGTCGGCATCAATCCGAATCTCAAAACTGGGGCTATCGGCCCTGACGCAGCCGCCGACGCGACCGCGGCCGCAACTGACCGCAAAGTGCAATGGGTCCGCGAAGCTGCGGGCGACCGATTCGATGACATCGAATTGAACAATTTGATGTTTGGCTGCGTTGTCACCGACGATCGGCTCGGTACCGCAGCCGTGTGGGCTGAACTATTTGGCCTGAGCGTCGACGACATGCTCGAGGTGCCGCATGCCTTATTCGGGACAATCGACGAGATGACCGCCGATCTCGAAGCACGCCGAGACCGGTGGGGATTTTCCTACATCGTGGTGCAACACGACGGCATCGATGCTCTGGCGCCGATCGTCGCCAACCTCACCGGCACCTGATCAGCCATGCCCACCACACTCGCCCTCGCCGGCGCAGGGCACATCACCATTGTTCACGGACTCGCGGCGCAAGCCATCCCAAATGTCGACATCACCTACGTCGCATCGCGAACTCGACAATCAGCACAAACCCGCGCCAACCAAGTACAAGCGAAGACATGCACCTATGAAGAACTGCCGGCGGGGGCAGATGTCGTCATCGTGGCGACACCACCAGCACGCCATGCGACCGACGCGTTGCATGCCTTGGCCGCTGGAGCCTCGGTCATTGTCGAAAAACCACTCGCCACCACCCTCGGCGATGCCGATGCCATGGTCCAAGCCTCATCGGATGCCGGCGGGCGACTCGGTTACGCCGAGAACTTGGCCTTCGCTCCCATCGTGCTTGCCGCTCAATCAGCAATAAAACAACTTGGACCGTTACGTCACCTTGAAGTTCGTTCAATGCAAGGACGGCCCGACTGGGGTGATTTCCTCCGCCCGGAATGGGGTGGCGGCGCACTTTTCGATTTGGGCGTTCACCCGATAGCAGTCGCGCTACTCATGGCGGGCATACAAGCCGAAAATGGCGCCGGCGGCGGACCATCAGTCGATGCTGTTCGGGCGCGTATTTCTGGGGCGGCCGATATCGAAGTCGATGACTATGCCGAGGTCGAGTTGATATTGAGCACGGGACTTGTTGCTCGAGTCGTCGCAAGCTGGAAGTCGGCGGAAACACAATGGGACTTACAAGCGGCCAGTGAAGATGGCGTCGTCCGCGCCGACTTGCTTCCCTACCTCTCACTCGAAGTTAACGGCGAGCCCGTCGCGTTACCTGAGATCCCGCAATCGGTTGAGGTTCCGCAACTTCATCAATTCGGCTATGTCACCCAGTTGAACGATTTCGTTGACGATTTCGCACAAGAAACCGAACCCACAATCGGTGCGAGGTTCGGTCGTTTCGTACTCGAAATCGTTTGTGCCGCGTACGCATCAGCGAGTAACGACGGCCAAGACATCCCGCTACCATTCACCGGGCCGCGGGATAAAACACCCCTCGAATTGTGGCGCTCAATCTGACCGGCACCTCGCCACCATCCACCGGTGAGATCGTATCGATTTCTACACTGATCGAACCATTGTTCTCTGGGCGGAGACCAAGGCAGGCATCACATGACCGAACGCTACGAATCGGTAGACCCCCATACGCTTGAAGCAGTCCATCGCCTGTTAGCCGAGATTGACTTCGCATCCATCGACGAACTCATTCGCCGCTCTGAAGGTGCACTCCAGGTGCCAGGCGAAAGCGACGAAGCAGCAATGGCCTCGATCCGCGAGCCGGCCGTGGCTCACCAATTGGTCCCAACTGAACATCGAAACGTAGGCGCACTTCCTCGACGCGCGTAGTGTCGGGTGCCGAATTTGCCTCGGCCGTAAACTCGTCAGCGTTCGGCGCTAGCGGGCAACTCGATTGAGTCAGCGGTCAATCGCAACAATTCGGCCAGTCCGTTGACAACGAGTTGAGGATCGCCGCCATCAATCGCGATCTGACGCAATACTGGCCGAACCGTCTCGGACATAAACCGACCGAAATCAGCGACGAATGCGGACGAGATTTGGCGGCCCTCACCTGACTCGCTGAGTACGACCCGTTCGATCGGTTTCGATGATCCCGCGTCATCGGCGCCATCGTTGGTTTCCGAAGACATATCGCTCATGATTCTCCCATCGACTGATTCCTTCAGGCCCTGCGATCGTCTGCGACAGTAGTCCTGTTCTCACGAAGCGGTCAGGCCTGCTAGAAACAACCTTTCGGTTCCCGGCAGCTAGGACTCGTCATGCAGGTCGTGATCATCTACGAAAGCCTCACCGGCAATACCGAGCGTGCAGCGCGATTGATCGCTGACGCGTTCTTTGACCGGGGCGTGGCATCCAAGATTTTTCCTGTCGGCGCAGCCGACCCGCAGGCAATCAGCAGCGCCGATCTCGTCATCGCTGGTAGCTGGACCGATGGACTGTTCGTTGTCGGCCAAAAACCCGCCAAGCGCAAAAAGTTTGCCCAACTACCTGAGCTTTCGAACAAACGCTGCGTCGTTTTCTGTACCTACGCGCTCGACCCAGGCAAAACCCTCGACAAGCTGTCAGCAGTCCTTTCGAAAAATGGTGCCGATGTACTCGGCGGAATGGCGATCAAGCGTTCAAATCTGGCCGATGATGCCAATGAATTTGTCGAGCGCGTCATGCAACTCGCGCCTGCTTGACCACTTACGCGACCGCAGTTACTCCCGCAGCAAGTCAATCAAGGCAGCGCAGCCCGGTTTGGCCCGTCAGTCTGGTTTGGCCCCACAGCACTCATCGGTTCGGCTGGTCCGTCAGGCGTAAGTCGCGCCGAAGCGACATAGGCGACTACGACCGCGACGATGATGAGCGGCATCAGCGCCACCGCGTCCGATTGCAAAAACACCGAGGTCAGCAACACTGAAGTTAAGGGCATGCCGAGCATCGCGACGAGCATCGCACCCATACCCATGGCCACGCCGGCGATCATTGGTAACCCGGCGAAGTGGGACAATGCCATACCTCCAGCGGCTCCAATAAACATGCCAGGAAAGACTGGGCCACCGCGAAAACCGCTCATCGATGCTGCATACGCCATTCCTTTAAAAAGCGACAGCAACACCAGCGCACCCACGGACCACTGCCCTGTTTGTTCGACCAGCGTTGCCAACGACGATTCGCCAGAGAACAACACGAACGATGAACTTTTACCTGAGAGCTGCCCGAATGCGATTGCCATCGCCGCAATCGCTAGGCCAAGCAGCGGAGTAAAAATCAAGGCACGCCGAGCCACGATGGGCTGCAAACCAATCGCCGCTTTTTTAATGCCGGTTCCCACCAGTGACGCGACGAGCCCGATCGCAATTGCCCACGCGAATTCGCTAACCGTTGGCGATTCAAACGACGGGATATTGGGAATCGCCAAACTGAACTCGCCGAAACCACCCCATTGATTGAGCCCAACAAACACCAGCGCTCCGATGCCCGATGCCAGCAGTCCTGGGACCAAGACCACCCCCAGCAACGCGCCACCAATTCCCGTCAGTTCGAGCATCAAAAACGCACCAACAAGGGGGGAACCAAGCAACGCGCTTACTGCGGCGAAACTTCCCGCCGCTCCGACGAGCACACTTGCGCCCGCAGGTGCTCCTTTCATGAGCAGGTGAACCGCCCACACGCCGAGGCCGCTGCCTATCGCGATTAATGGTGCCTCGGGACCAAGCACCGCTCCAAGGCAGAGCGACGCAAGTGCCGCAAGCAGGATTCCCGGTAACTCAATCGGCTGAACTGCTCCGCTGGCGTGAAAACCTTCCGCGGGACGATGACCACCTGTTCCTGGCAAATACGTGATCGCTGCGGCAACAAGTAGGCCGCTCAGTGTGAGTGGAATAGCCGGCCACCACCATGGCTCGCTACTAAACCCGAGCTGGATCGGCAGTGTTTGAAAGACATAATTTTCCGACTTCGAGACGAAGACGAGAAATGAAAACGAAATGATGGCGATGGGGATACCGATCAGCGCGCCAAATAACAACAGTCCGATATAGCTGCGACTCTTTAGGAGTTCGACCGGATCGATCGCTGACGGATCCGTCGTGTTCAGGTCGATTGCTGAGTCGTCTGCATCGCTCATCGCGCCGCGACCGACTTCTGTGTCGTCGCGAGTGTCGCCAGTTGAACCTTCACGGCGCGCCGGCACACTGTGGGTGAATTCCGCACTGGTCCCCCTCTATATTACTCGGCGATTCTCAAAAGAATCGACCTACCGAATGCCATTTTGTGGCTGCCGCCAACTTACTCCGACGCCTGGTGCACCAAGTCCACATCTCGACAACAAGGAAGCTCCTCGCTCAACCTCGAGCGGCGGAGCACGAGGGAACGAGGAGCTTCCGATGGGAAACTAGATCAGTTTTCGCGTCACAGCCAAGCCGACTACGGTGAACTCCGCTGGGGCGGGTAGCTCAGTCTGGTAGAGCGCTCGGCTTACACCCGAGTTCGCGTCGGTTCGAACCCGGCCCCGCCCACCAACGGCCGATATCCCATGCCTGGGCGGCGCCAACTAGCGATCTGAATCAGACCGAAATGGTCGCGCCTGTGGGGATCGAGCAGATCGAGCTAACGCCACGAGCGCTTGGCCCGTTTCGACTTGGAGTCGCGGAAGCGCATCAGCCCGAAACCATGCAACCTCGATAATTTCTGGCGAGCAAGGACGGGCAAGATTTGATTCACTATCTGCCGCCGGCCGAGCGCGAAAAATCAGATCGATCCGCTGCTGATCGGGATCGACGACGACTGCCGGTTCACCGACCAGTTCGATGCGGAGTCCGACCTCTTCGAACACCTCTCGCACTGCCGCCATCGCTGGCTCTTCGCCCCGCTGCAACAGCCCGCCCGGAACTCCCCAGCCCGACCGATAGCCGTGGCGAACCATCAAGACGTCGCCATCGCTTCGCTCAATGTGACAGATCGCACCAACCGTGAACGATGGGGACACAAATCGCACCGACCAGCGCCGAAGGAACGGCGGAAAGTAACGGAAGACGCTCAACGCAAAGCGATGTGGCCAACCAGACATACACCAAGCCTAGGGGCCAAGCCATGGAGCGCTTCGACTCTTTGCGCCCGGGCGAATTGGGCGAGCAGCAATCAGTCTGTGCGGGGGAACGAGCGCCGAGCCGCCAACAGCTCATTGAGCAAGTTGTCCGTTGCCGCTGCTACCGGGGTTCGCCGCTCGTGATGACCAAGGACCACTAAGTCACGTCCCTCAGCGTCGACCACCAATGCCCCCGCTTCATTGCACACCAACATTCCGCCGAGATAATCCCACGACCCGTGCGCGTTCCAACTGCAATCCAAATAGCCATCCAATACGCCGCTAGCCACTGCACACAGATCTAAGGCCGCCGCGCCCAACGCTCGAAACTGTCGCCAACCAAGGTGAGTCGGCGGAAATCCAGACAGGCCAATCATCGACTCCGACATCGTCGACGCAGCAGAGGGATGAATCGCCACACCATTTCGAGTCGCTCCCCCGCCGCGAACGGCCTGAAACACCTCACCGGAAACAAGGTTTCGAACCACCGCCGCGCGCGCTCCATCAGCATCGACGGCGCACAGACTGGTCGCATACCAAGGAATTGAATGCGATGCATTAGTTGATCCGTCGAGCGGATCGATAACGATCGTCAGGGCAGCATCAGGACGATGCCGTCCGGATTCCTCGCTCAACACGCCCACACCCGCAGATTCAAGAATACGCAGCGCTACCGCGTCAGCTGCGATGTCACTGCGATATTGACCATCGCGGGTGCCTGCAAGCGCCCAGTCATCAAGATCGCCCAGTGCGCGAGCAATCGCTTCGGCCGTCTCGTGAAGCAGATTAAGAAGGTTGTCATCGTCCACGCGACCTTGACGGTAGCCGTGCGGGCCGAGTCGTGGCAGGCTTGGGGCTCATCAACCGCAAGCCACGCCAGAGGAGCACCCAGACTTGGCCGTCATCGACGTCCCCGGCTTTGTCGCCGATCTGAAAGATCACGCAGTCGACCATCAGTTTCACGTTCACGACGAACGGCACTTTGTCGAGACGTACTCATTGCGTCAGGCATGGGAGGTTGACCTCCATCCTGAGGATGCGTGCGGCGGCCCACTTGATCTTCACCTGTCACTTGAGGTTGACCCTCGCACGATGCTCACCTTTGAAGACCAGATGCTCGCTCTCGCCGAGTCGAGTGATCCTCCGGAAGGTTTCACCTTCCCATTGGTGTTCACCTGGATCCTGCCTCCCCTACCCAAAGGCCCAGACTTGTTGGTTCTTGCCACCGAGATGGCCGGCGTAGGCGGCACCGTACTGCCGCTCGAAGTTTCGGCCATTGACTCGTTCGCGTCGGTTACCGATGCCGCCGAACGAAGCCTCACCATCGTGTCTCGCGTCGAGGTTGGGCTCGATCGCATCTTCCTTGGACAGGAACAGTTGTGCGACATCCTTGACCGCTGTCACGAAGTGAGCAGTTATTTGCTTGAGCGCGCTCCAAAGTGGCTCGATGAATAGCGGCGACCAATGAGCGCACGGCGAGAAGTGCTCGAATTCACGACCGACAACCTTGAACCGGCGCTCAGTGAGATGGTCGCCATCGCCCGAGCGCGCGATGGCTGGGTCAACATACGACCAAGGCCCGTCGAGAATCCCGCTGAGTTTATGACCGAGTTCGCATCTGATCCCGTCGCTTCGCCGCTCGGATTATTCGGCCGGCGAAAGCCGATCACCCTTGAGGGCACTTGGGTTCCTGGCCGCTCAACGCGAAACGGCACTGACCCCGACTCGGTCGGACTCGAACACCCCGCCGGGCGATTCGGTGTTCGACAACTTCGCGACGGAGGCAGTCCGGTGCCGAAGGCCTGGAAGGTGGTAACCGACAGCACCCGACGAGGACTCGTCCTGCGGGTGCCCCCGAGCGACGACATCGAGAATAACTGCCGAACCATCTTGTCGTGGTTGTTGACCGCTGCGACAACGCTGGCGCCAATTCAGGTTAATGGGCGCTGGCAAGTTGAGGTCAACCGCCGCTAGCACGCGACTCGATCGACGCGAAATGGTCGACGTCGATGAGGTAGTGATCAGGTAACAGCGAACCCAGCGTCCGCGACCAATTGTTCACTAATTGTCCAAAGCTTTTCGACGTTTTCATCTGATTGCGCCGATTTCGACATGCGCCCAACCTTGCTGCGAGCGTAATAACCACCCGTGGAGCCTTCGACCTCAGCCGACGTTGCAAGGTAAATCGATGTCTTTGCACCGGCCTTCGATGAAATCTCGAATGGTCGAATGATTTTGTTTCCTAGTCCCATCAATCCGCCAAGATCGCCGTCCATGCCAAATCCGCTGCGCACGGGACCAGGGTGACAGCAATTCGCGGTGACAACCGACGCGTCGAGACGTTTTGCCAAACCGCGGGTAAACAAAATGTTTGCCAGTTTTGATTGGGCATAGGCGTGCATTGCCACGTACTTGCGTTCTGCATTCAGGTCGCTCCAATGCATTCCACGGTTCGCGAAATGGTGGCCGACAGATGCCAAGTTCACTATCCGACTCGGCCCGGATTGCTTGAGTCGATCGAGCAAATAATGGGTGAATACGAACGGACCAAGATGATTGACACCAAATGTTTGCTCGAATCCCTGAGCCGTCAGTTCACGCGATGACCATACGCCTCCAGCATTGTTAACGAGCACATCAATTCGGTTCCAGCGTTCCAAAATCGAATCGGCCGAGGTACGAACCGAGCCCAAATCACTGAGGTCCAACTCGACCACGTGCACATCGTCACTACCTGAACGAGACCGAATGTCGTCAGCTGCGACCGCGGCCTTGGCCAGGTTTCGACAGGCCAACACCGTCGTAATCCCCGACGATGCCAAGCTCAGCGCAGTTTCCTTTCCGATGCCGGTGTTCGAGCCCGTAACCACGGCGACCGATTTTGATTTCAGGTTAGTCATGGCGCTCATGTTCTCACACGCTTCTCAATGCGAACTGATCATGCCGAAGTACCTCGGGGAATCAGTATTGACAGGCCGCAATTGGGCTCGGCAGTCGGTAGGTTGGTCAGGCATCTAGCGAAAGTTTGGACATGGCCGATCTGCTCATCGTCAACGGGTACGCCATCGAACCCGGCACCGACCTGACCGCGGCGGAATTGTCCCGAGCGGAGCTTTCGTTTGCTCGGCTCAGCGGAGCCACTTTGAACCGAGCCAACTTGACCTATGCCAATTTGGCTTATGCCCACCTCACTAAAGCAACGCTTGTTTTCGCGCGGCTTGCTGAGTGCGACCTCACGGGAGCCAACCTCTGGGGAGCCAACTTCACCGACGCGGACCTCACCGACGCGGATGCAACTCGAGCCAATTTTTATTACGCGAATCTCACCAACTGCGACTTATCCCGCACCAACCTCACCCGGACCAATCTAACCGGCGCCAATCTCACCAACGCCGACCTCATTGGGGCCAACCTCACGAGTGCAAACCTCACGCACGCTAATCTTGACGGGGCCAACCTCACGGGGGCGATCTTGACTAATGCCCGAGGATTGCCAAGCTCATTGCGCGTTGACGCGAATGGGCGTCACGATGACATGGGATCGCCATTTCATCGGTGAACGTGCGATCGCTGATTCCGATACGATGCTGGGATGAACAACCTCGGCGAAAGCGACTTGACCGCGGATGCGGAGGCGTCGAACGGTGGTTCTCCACGACATCGCCGTCGTCGTCAGCGGGCAATCATTGCAATCGTGGCGACCGTGCTCGTCGCGTTTGGAGCGCTCGCGTTCGCCACTCGCAGCAGCACTGAGGGCACCGCCGGCACCGCGACGACTGTAAAACCGACCACAACGACCACGGCATCGACGACAACGACGACAACGACCACAGTACTGGTGGTCAATGGGTGCACGTTCGGGCCGAATATGGTTTGCCGCGGTTTCGACCTGTCGGGAACAAGCGCCGAGGGCTTCGATTTGAACCACGCTCACTTGGACTGCGACATCACGGTCAATCCTGAGAAGTGCACGATTTTAGGTGATGACAACGGCGCTTCGTACCTACAAGACATTGATCTGAGCGATGCAGACCTCACCAGAGCATTCGTCCAGTGGGTGACATTGAATAATGCCAAACTAAATCGTGCCAAGCTCAATGGCACTCATCTCGAACACGCTGGCCTGGCCAGCGCAGACTTAACCGGCGCAGACTTGACCGGAGCTTTTTTGACCGGTGCCACCACCGATGCAACCACGAAATTTACCGGGGCGACATGGTCGAGTACTACGTGCCCCAACGGCACCCTCAACATCGGGACAAACCCCTGCACTGCGGCGCAGATGAAGAGTTGACCCCACGCGATCTGCAGTTCAATCCGGTGGGCCTGGATGGGATCGAACCATCGACCGAGGGATTATGAGTCCCCTGCTCTAACCACTGAGCTACAGGCCCGAAGTGGGCACCTTATGAAAAATTCAGACGCCCCTGCGGCCATTCGTGGTCACAGGGCCACCGCAGCTCCGGGGGTGGGGCTCGAACCCACGACAATCGCATTAACAGTGCGGTGCTCTGCCAGCTGAGCTACCCCGGAAGGGCGGAGTCCGACATTAGCAGCCTCCAATGGGGTCACTTACTCATCTGCACCCTCGGGGATTTTCACGGCGAATCCTGCCCCAGGTTCGAACTATGACCTAAACAATAGAGATGCGATTCAAAACCGGGTTGGCGATGGGGTTTGCGCTTGGCTACTTCTACGGCACCAAAGCCGGACAGCAGCGCTATCAACAAATCGATCGGTACTTGACCCAGATGCGCCAAAGTGACGCCTACCAAGATCTTCGCAGTCGGGTAGTCGAACTCGTCGACGACAACATGATGCGAGCGCGAGGCGCCGTCCAAGACGCGGCCTTCGGCGCGGGAACTCCGCGAACTGACTCGATGCCATCGCCATTCGATTACAGCGGCGACCCAACTCTCAACTGACCGACGTTCAACTGAACCCGATTATTCGAGCGATCTTTATTCGCCGTCGAGGTAATCACGCAGCTTTTGACTGCGCTGCGGATGACGAAGTTTCGCCAGCACTTTCGACTCGATCTGGCGAATTCGTTCACGGGTAACGCCAAACTCTCGGCCAACCTCTTCGAGCGTTCGCACTTGTCCGTCGTCAAGCCCGAACCGCAGGCGAACGACAGCCTTTTCGCGATCATTCAACTGATCGAGTGCCTCAACGACCGCGTCGGCGAGCATCTTGCGTGCCGCAACATCGGCCGGGACTTCAGCACCCTTGTCTTCGATGAAGTCACCGAGGTTCGAGGTATCTTCCTCGCTCATTGGCGAATCAAGCGATAGCGGATCAAGCGATATTCGCATGATCTCTCGCACACGCGCCGGTGTCATGTCGACGCGCTCCGCGAGTTCTTCGACCGTTGGTTCACGCTCAAATTCCTGAGACATCTGACGCTGCACGCGGTGCACTTTGTTCATCGATTCAACCATGTGCACCGGAATGCGAATCGTACGAGCTTGATCAGCAATTGATCTCGTGATCGCCTGTCGGATCCACCAGGTCGCGTAAGTGGAAAACTTAAAGCCCTTGGTGTAGTCGAATTTTTCAACGGCCCGCATCAAACCCAAGTTGCCTTCCTGGATTAGATCAAGAATGAGCATGCCACGACCCACATACCGTTTTGCGATTGAAACGACGAGGCGCAAATTGGCTTGAGTCAGTGCTGCTTTGGCATCAGCGCCATCATGAGCTGTGCGCTTAAGCGCTCGTTTTTCAGCAACATCAAGATCGTCAAGGGCATCGGCGGCCGTTAACTCAGCAAGGCGCATTTCGGCGATCGAGCCGGATTCGATTCGCTTCGCAAGCGCAACTTCTTCGGGGCCAGTGAGCAGCGAAACCCGACCGATTTCACGTAAATACATGCCAACCGGGTCGGCTGAACCGGCCATTCCCGCTTCGGCTGAGCGCCGAATCGCATCCTTTGGCGTTGTCGCACTCATGCGAACTCGACGCCGCTCGGCCGCATCAGGCGGGGGCTCATTGGACAATTCGCGGTGGTCGAAGGGGGCATCGCCTACTTCGTCACGTATGGCGTCGCGGCGGTCAAGCAGGTCGTGCTGGTTCTCGTCGGCCAAACCTTCGGCCCGATCAACCTCAGCCTCGAGGGCGTGAAGGAAACTCAACGGCGGATCATCGACGCTGGAGTCAAGAGTAATGCCCTCGGCTGCGAATCGAAGCCGGAAAAACTCGACCATTTCGGGCGTAATCGCAGTTGACCGAATGCACTGTTCAAGATCAGTCCGGGTAAGCGTGCGCTGCGTTCGCGCCAGTGAATCAATCTGATCAAGCTCGTCAGCTGAGATCGCCTCGCCTTGCAAGACCAAGGGATCACTGTTCGTCATCGGGTCTCCTGGGGGCGCTGTGCGAGCCACGTTAGCAATTGCTCTCCTGCGACGAGACTGGTTGACGACTCGCGAAGTTCCTCCATACGCAATTTCACCCATGCCATTTCGCCGGACCGTGCAAATACTGTTGACTCATCGGCAACGGCGACCTCGGACTGAATAATTACCAACTCTCGATTTGCCGCCTGCTCAACCAATCGACCCATCACGTCGGCGACATCGGCCTCAGTATCTTCGACCGCGAGACGCTGGAGGAGGTCCGATACCGGCGGGTCCGCCGAATCAACCGCCTCAAGCAAACTCGACGACGAACTCAACGCATGGAATGCCGCCAAGTTCACCTCGTCGGCAAAAAGTGCATCTACCAACATCGAGGTGATGCCCTCCGGGTCTGCGAGCATCAGTCGAAGCGCCTCGATCTCGGGTGAATCGCGCTGAACCTTTGGACGCGATCGCTGAGTTTCGCCCGATGGTTGCACTGCACGACCACGAGATGGCGCGTTTCGCGGGGCACGGGTAAAGGTGCCTGCCCGCAATTGTGCTGGATCAATTCGTGTGCGAGCGGCGACCTCCATCAAATACTGATCACGCACCAACTCACTCGGATGCTCGGCGATCACGCCCATCGCTTCTTCCGCGGCCCGCGCTCGGCCTTCGGGAGATACCAGCGACGCCGAGTCCAGAACACGATTCACGCGAAAGCCTAAGAACGGCTTGGCATTGGCGACCGCTCGGGCCAACGCTTCAGGGTCAGTACGCGCCAGGTCGGCTGGGTCTACACCGGCTGGCATCTCAGCGACCGCGACATCAATGTCGTAGGCCTTTTCCCATTCATAGAACCGAGCCGCGGCATTTTGTCCTGCGGCATCTGCATCAAAAGCCAGCACAACTCGTCGCGCAAAACTTTTAAGCGTCTTGAAATGATCTTCGGTCAGCGCAGTGCCACAGGTGGCGACCGCTCGTGGAATCCCTGCAGCGGCAAAACCGATCACGTCGGTATAGCCCTCGCAGACGATCGCTTCATCGGCAGCGACGATCGCGCCTTTCGACCAATTGAGCCCATAAAGGAGTTTGCTCTTGGAATAGATCGCCGAATCAGTTGAGTTCCAATACTTTGATCCTTCGGCGCCCGGCATGATGCGACCTCCAAACCCGACGGCATCGCCTTTGACGTCAAAGATCGGGAACAGCACGCGAGCTCGGAAAAAGTCATTGACGCGTCCGACGCTATTTTTGCGCCCGAGGCCCGCGTCGACGGCAACGTCGTCGGGCAACTTCAGCGCACGAATCATTTCGTCCCAACCCTCGGGTGCCCACCCCAGCTTGTACCAGCGCACTTCGTCGCTCGATAAACCACGCGACCGCAAATACCCGCGGGCCGATGCCGCATCGGGTGCCGACAACAAACGCTCGTGGTACCACTCGACGGCTTGCGCGGTCGCGGCAAGTAAACGGGCGCGCTTTTTGCGACCTTCTCCCTCGTCTTTGTCGGTATAGGTCAACGTGATGCCTGCTTTGCCCGCAAGCAACTCGACCGCTCCCACGAAATCGACATGCTCGATCTCGCGAACGAACGTGATCACGTCACCCTTCGCACCGCAACCAAAGCAGTAATAGAGCCCCTGTTCTTGATTAACCGAAAATGAACCGGACTTCTCGGAATGAAATGGGCACAACCCGGAGAATCGGCGACCGACCCGTTTGAGCTGCACATGCTCGCTGATAACTGCGACAATGTCGGACGACTCGCGCACCCGCAAGATGTCCTCGTCAGCGATGCCCATAGTCGCGCAACCTACCAGCGCACTGCGATGGTCTGAACGGCCAAACGGATCGACCGACTTTTTCGGGCGCCCCGCTAAGCCCCGAGACAGGCCCGGGCGGCGGCAAGCCGGGCAATCGGTACCCGAAACGGCGAACAGGAAACGGAACTCAAGCCAACCGATCGGAAAAACGCGATCGATGCTGGATCGCCGCCGTGCTCGCCGCAAACTCCAAGCTCGATCGTCGGGTTTTGCTCCCGGGCCCGCTGAGCACCCAGCGCGACAAGTTCTCCCACCGCCGCAATATCGATTGTCGCGAATGGATCGTCGAGTAGCAGGCCTTGCCCAAGGTAGTTATCAAGCAACCGACCAACATCGTCACGGCTGAAACCAAACGTCATCTGCGTTAAGTCGTTAGTCCCGAATGACAAGAAGTCCGCGACGTTCGCGAACTCACCGGCCAACAACGCGGCCCGAGGCGTCTCGACCATGGCTCCGATACGCAACTCAAGTTCACCAAATCGATCGCCCAACGCGGCCGCAGCCTCGTCAATCACCCATTCACGCACCAAAGTGAGTTCCGCACTTGCGGTCACCAGCGGAATCATCACGTTCACCTGCGGCGAGCCACCCGCATCGATTCGTGCCAACGCGGCTTCAACAATTGCATGCACCTGCATTCGATACAGGTTCGGTTTCAAAATGGCGAGCCGAACTCCACGCACGCCGAGCATCGGGTTGTGCTCGTGCCATCGACGCGCCGCGGCAAGAAGGTTCGCCCCTTCGTCATCTAGGACACCACGTGCCTCGGCGACTTCGAGGTCACCAACATCGGGCAAAAATTCGTGCAACGGTGGATCAAGCAGTCGAAAGATCACCGGTAGCCCATCCATTGCTTCCAAGACGCCCTCGAAATCGCTTCGTTGCACCACGTGCAACTGCGAAAGCGCTTCGGCTTCGACTTCAGGAGTGTCAGCCAAAATCATGCGCTGTACCAGTGGCAAACGATCGGCACCTAAAAACATGTGCTCGGTGCGGCACAGACCGATGCCCTCAGCGCCAAACGACCGAGCCAGTCGCGCATCGGCAGCGGTATCGGCATTGGCACGAACCGCTATCGATCCGGCACGAATCTCATCGGCCCAACCCAACAGCACCGCAAGTTCATCAGGCACATCGTGGTCATCAACCGATACGAACCCGGCCAACACTTCGCCGGACGATCCATCGATCGAGATGAAGTCACCTTCTCGCACAACGAGGCCAGTCGCCGTCGTGAGTGATTCGTCATCAATGACCAGCGAGTCGGCGCCACATACCGCCGGCAAGCCACGACCGCGAGCGACCACCGCCGCATGGCTGGCTAGACCGCCGCGAGAGGTCAATACGCCATCGGCAACTGCCATACCCGGCTCATCGGCAGGTGACGTCTCCGGACGCACCAGAATGACCCGAGCACCCGCGTCCACGAGATCCATCGCCCGCCAAGTGTCAAATACGGCGATGCCGCTCGCAACACCAGGAGATGCTCCGATGCCTATGGCGAGCACGTGCCCGGCCTCAGCCCGATTATCAGCAGGAATCTGTGCTTGCGGGTGCAGCACCAATTCGACATCGGCCGGCGTCACTGTCAGCAATGCATCAACGCGCGTCATCGAATCAATGGGGTCTTGAGCGCGAGCGACAACGTCGCGAATGAGCGCAGCTCCGCGGGGACCGGGTACCGAAGTCATTTGCGTCAGGTAAGCCGCAGACGGAGGTACTCCACCAATTCGGGGATCGCGATGCGTTCTTGTTCCATCGAGTCACGCTCCCGAACGGTCACGGCCTGATCATCGAGGGAGTCAAAATCGATCGTTACGCAAAATGGTGTTCCGAGTTCGTCCTGACGGCGATAACGCTTACCTATGTTTTGCGTTTCGTCGTAATCGCACATGAAGTGAGGCTGTAATGATCCGAGCACCTCACGCGCCAATGGCGTCAACGTGTCTTTTTTGGAAAGCGGCAGCACCGCCACCTTGTAGGGCGCTAACCGGTGGTGCAGGCGAAGCACGACGCGAGTTTCGTCATTGACTTCTTCTTCGTCATAGGCCGCCAACAAAAAAGCCATCATGGTGCGGGTTGCACCAGCCGCCGGCTCGATGACGTGAGGCGTATAACGGCTGTTGGTGACCGGATCGAAATAGTCGAGTTTTTCGCCCGACGCATTCATGTGTTGAGTCAAGTCATAGTCGCCGCGATTGGCAATCCCTTCGAGCTCATCCCAACCCCATGGAAACAAAAACTCCACATCAGAGGTTCCACTCGAATAGTGACTCAGCTCATCATCGGCGTGCGGGCGCAAACGAAGTTTTGACTCAGGGATGCCGAGATCGAGATACCACTGGAACCGTTGCTGACACCAATACTCATACCATTGGCCGGCTTCATCGGGTGGTACAAAAAACTCCATTTCCATTTGCTCGAATTCGCGAGTTCGGAAGACGAAGTTTCCCGGCGTGATCTCATTCCGGAACGACTTTCCAACTTGAGCGATACCGAACGGAGGTTTCTTTCGACTCGATTGCAGCACATTGGCAAAATCAACGAACATGCCCTGCGCCGTTTCGGGACGCAGATACACCTCGGTCCCAGCGCCACTCACCGGGCCAGCTTGGGTCCGAAACATCAAATTGAACTCGCGGGCGTCGGTGAATGAATCAACTGCAGCACAATTTGGACACAGTTTCGGATCGTCAAGTTTGTCGAGCCGGAAGCGCTCCTGACAGACCTTGCAATCAACCAGGGGATCAGTGAAGTTTTCGAGGTGTCCCGACGCTTGCCAAACCGCGGGCGGAGACAAAATGGCGGCATCGAGACCCACAACGTCGTCACGCAACTGGACCATTGAACGCCACCACGCGTCTTTCACGTTGCGTAACAGCAACACGCCGATTGGTCCGTAGTCGTAGGTGGATCGAAATCCGCCATAGATCTCGGCCGACGGAAAAACAAAGCCCCGCCGCTTCGACAGGTTGACGATTTTGTCCATCAGGTCCGATTCGGGTGACAGATCGGTCTCAGCATCAGATTCAGCAGCCATGGGGCCGGATCGTAGTGCCCGCCATCTCCGAGACCGACCCACGGTGGCGAGCACTTCGTCGCTAGGCGTGGCACCATGGAGTTTTGTGAGCACCTACGAGCTTGCCTCAACCCCCATCGATCCCACCGATGTGGCTGGAAAACGAATAGTCGCCGCCATCATTGACGTTGGTCTCGGGTGGGTTTTGTACATGCTGAGCATGTACGTGGCGTTTAGTTTGTACTCCGAACCAAACGCACCGCTGATGAGCGCGTTGACCGTCAACAATGCTTGTGGTGGTGCCGCGATGTGCAGCACATTCAATGACCGCCACGTCGCTGGCTTGCCATCGGCACTTCCGATGGTGGTGTTCGTCACCTACTTGGTCGGCGTGTTCTTGGTGCAGCGAGGCATCACTGCCCGAACACTCGGGACCGCCGCGATGGGTCTCGCCACCGTCAATGAACAAGGCGAGCCAATTGGAATCGGAATCGCAGTTGTTCGATCGGTGATCGGCGTCGTCGACTACCTACCGTGTTGCTTGCCGGTTGTCGGTCTAGTCACGATGATCACCACCACTGGTCACCGCCGCGTGGGCGATATGGCCGCGAAGACCTACATGATCGACAGCGCATATATCGGCGTGCCGGTTCAACTCAAAACTGAAACCAATCCCTCACCGCCCGACGCGCAAGCGATGCCCTCGACAATGCGTATCGCCGCACCGCCAGCTACTCCGGCGCCTCCAGCCACTACCACGCCGCCAGCCACTCCGGCGCCCGGAACTGACCCCACAACGCCACAGTGGGACCCGGCCCGCAATGCCTATATCCAGTGGGACGCGACCGGACAACGGTGGCTGCAATTTAACGACAAGACCCAGCAATGGACCGCTATCTCGTAGCACTTCGCGGATACAACCGACGCGTTTACGCTCGGTCGAGCACGCTCAACGATTTCAATCGGCGTTCAAGGTGATGCTCAATTGCCCGACTTGCCAGGTGATCAACTTCTTGAGTCGCGGCGGATTCAGGTTCGTTGAGTGCAGCACCGAGTTGACCACCAAGAATGCGTTTCAGAAGTTCGACTGCGTCGGGAGATACCCGAGTGCCTCGCGCATCAGTCGCACACAACAATCCGCCGGACTCGAGATCAAACGCGGTGAGAGGACCTTCGCCGCCACATTCTGCGCACCGATCGAGTACGGGGTGGTACCCCTCGAGCGATAACAATTTCCAGAAGAATGCAGGCACCACGACTGGCCCATTGTGGGCGGCAAGGGCTCGCAACCCTCCTAGCAACATCTGATAGAGGCGAGGATTCACCCCGCCCTCTTGGGACATTTGGTCCACCGCTTCGAGCATCGAAGCAGCACGGGTAATGCGATCAAAGTCGTCTCGGATCACTCGAAAGTGATCGATCGATTCAGCCTGAGTAACGATGTCTAGGTCACGACCCTCATAAAGCTGGAGCGCAACATGACTCATCGGCTCAAGGCGCGATCCGAATTTGCTCTTGGTCTTGCGAACGCCTTTGGCAACGGCGCGAACCTTGCCATGGCTACGCGTACAGAACACGATGATGCGATCCGCTTCACCCAACTTGTAGGTGCGAAGTACCACACCTTCATCTCGATACAGCTGGGTCACGCTCAGACCCGGTCAATCATGATTGCTCGACCCCGCCAAAGCGGCGCTCGCGTTCTTGGTATTCGCGCACCGCGTCGAAAAGATGCTCCCGCCGAAAATCGGGCCAGAGCACATCGGTGAAGACGAGCTCGCTATAGGCAATTTCCCAAAGCAAAAAATTCGAAATGCGGTACTCACCCGAAGTGCGAATCATCAAGTCGGGGTCAGGCATATCAGGGTCATAGAGATGCCTGCGAATCGCCCGCTCGTCAATCTTGTCCGCGGCAATGCCTTCTTCAACCAAGGCACGAACCGCGTCAACGATTTCCGCTCGACCGCCATAGTTAAACGCGATGGTGAAAGTCATTCGGCGGTTCTTCGTTGTCAGTTCGACCGACGCATCTTGATGTCGAATCAATCGCTTCGGCACCCGCCAGTCACGTCGTCCAGCGAAGCGCATCCGCACGCCGCGCTCGTTCATTTCATCTCGACGTCGCTCGAGAATCGACTCGTTGAAACCCATCAGGTAGCGCACTTCATCAGCCGGACGCTTCCAGTTCTCGGTTGAAAACGCGTAAACAGTCAACCACTCGATTCCGAGTTCGAGTGCACCCTCGACGGTATCGAATAGCGCCTCTTCGCCGGCAGCATGGCCCTCGGTTCGTTTAAGCCCACGCAGTTGAGCCCAACGACCGTTGCCATCCATCACACATGCGACATGGCGTGGAATTCGATTGGGGTCGATTCCAGGGATGTCACGAGTCATTGGACGGGGCACAGAGCGAGGCACTGCCGCACCCTACCGTCCACCTCAGACCCCCTGGCGGCACCGCGCGAGCCGAAAGGGGTTCACCGTCCGGTACGGTCGCTAGGTGACTGATGCCGAGCTGTCGGAATCGCCGGCCAACGGCACAGACCAATCGCCGTCACGCCGAGCCTCATCGCCGGCGACAGCGAACGATCGGCGAATCGATTCCAATGTCCGCTCGGCGCTCGCTCATGTAACCGCAGCTCTTCCAGCGGGCGAGGATCGGCCTGGACAAGTCGACATGGCCATCGCTGTTGGTCGAGCCATCACCGACCGGCGACCGTTGATCGTTCAGGCGGGAACCGGTACCGGCAAGTCGCTTGCCTACCTCGTGCCCGCCATAGTGAGCGGAGTCAAAGTGGTGATTGCCACCGCGACCAAGGCGCTCCAAGACCAGCTCGCCGGGAAAGATCTGCCGTTCCTTGCCGAGCACCTCGACCGCCCGTTCGAATTCGCAGTGCTGAAAGGTCGGTCGAATTACCTTTGCATGCAACGCGTCCATGAATCGGTGACGAGCAATGCGCAACTCACCCTCGACGGAACCAACGACCGCGAAGTCAGCGATGAAGTTCGCACGCTCGCCGAATGGGCGGATGAAACTGCGACAGGCGACCGAGCCGAGCTTGTTGCGGAGCCATCTCATCAAGCGTGGGCCGCGGTAAGCGTTGGCCCGCGGGAGTGTCCAGGAGCAAACAACTGCCCCAGCGGCGGTGTGTGTTTCGCTGAACGAGCGCGCGCTACCGCAGCCGAAGCCGACGTTGTTGTCGTGAACACCCATCTGTATGGTCTCAGCCTTGAAGCCGGAGGCGCCTTTCTCCCCGAACACGACGTCGTGGTTATCGACGAGGCACACCAATTCGAAGATGTGATCTCTGCAACCTTCGGGCTCGACCTCACCGGCGGACGCTTCGCCACCGTGAGCCGCATTGCGCAAACCATCATCGCGGACCCCAAGATTGCCGCTGACCTCGAAGCAGCCGGGCAACGGGTCGGCGACGCGCTCTCCGCGCTTGTGGGCCGACGACTCCGCAACACGATGGACCCAGACCTAGCCGATGCAATTCTCGACGGTCGCAGTCGCGTCGAAGTGTTGTTGACGATGCTTCGCACCGTTCCTGATGAAGGTCCAGGCGACGTTGGAGCGCGCAAGCAGCGTGCCCTCAAAGCCGCTAGCACCCTCGCTGATGACCTTGACTCAATTGGCGCCATTCCGACTTCACATGTCGCCTGGATCGAAGGCTCAGCCGATAATCCCGTCCTTCGTGTTGCTCCAATTGACGTGGCGGAGGTGTTACGCACTGCCCTTTGGGATGGCCCAACCGCGATTCTGACGAGTGCAACAATTTCGCCATCGCTTGGCCAGCAGCTCGGCCTGACGGACGGCACGTTCGACCAGCTAGACGTCGGGAGCCCGTTTGACTATCACTCGAATGCGCTGCTCTATTGCGCGGCTCACTTGCCTGATCCTCGTTCGGCCGATTTCGATGAACAACTCCATCGAGAGATCGAAGCATTGATCGTGGCTGCAGGCGGACGAACTCTTGCATTGTTCACGAGCTATCGAGCAATGAACGCGGCTGCTGACGCGCTACGAAATCGGTTGCCGTGGACAGTGCTCACCCAAAACGACTTGCCGAAACCGGCGTTAATCGCGAAGTTCGCCGCCGAAGAAACAACTTCGCTTTTTGCAACCATGGGTTTTTGGCAGGGAATCGACGTTCCCGGCCCATCGCTGAGCTTGGTGACCATCGACCGACTTCCTTTTCCACGACCCGACGATCCGCTCTTGCAAGCCCGTCGCGAACGGGCCCGAGCCGACGCGTTTCGGACCATTGACCTTCCTCGTGCCGCCACGATGTTGGCCCAAGGTGCCGGCCGCTTAATCCGCACGGCAACCGATCGCGGCGTCATCGCCGTCCTTGACCCCCGCATGGCAACGAGCGCGAACTACCGGTGGGACATGGTGTCGGCGCTGCCAGTAATGCCGCGAACTCGCGAACTCGAAGTAGCTGAATCATTTCTTCGAACGATTCGCGACGGTGGCGAAGCGTCTACGAACACGCGGTGATCAGCTTGTTGCGAGGTGTCAGTAGCCAAGCCGTTCAAGCGCGTGGGCTTGACGCTGCCAATCTTTGTCAACTTTGACGAAGAGTTCGATAAATGCTCCAGGTGGGAGCTGTGCGCGAACTGCAATCCCCACCGCTTTGAGCACTGCGCCCTTCTTCCCGATCACGATTCCTTTTTGTGAGTCGCGTTCAACCAAGATTTCGCATCGGATGCGTGGCCATTCCCACTCGGTCACCCGAGTTGCAATTGAATGTGGGAGTTCCTCACGAGTGATCGCCAAGAGCTGCTCACGAACAAGCTCCGCAACCCAAAACGCTTCAGGGACATCAGTAACCATGTCGTCCGGGTAGTACTGCGGGCCTTGGGGCATACGCCCAAGGAGGTGAGTAACAAGTTCGCCGACCCCGTCACCAGTCTGAGCCGAGAGCGGAAAGTACTCCTGCAGATCAAGTTGCTCAGCAGCCTTTGCCAGTTGCTTAAGCACTTGATCGGGCGAAGCAAGGTCGACCTTGTTCACCACCACAACTGCGTTCCGAGGAACCCGCGACGCAACGAATCGATCGCCGGGACCGATCGGAGCCGTCGCGTCAACGACCAAACACACAACATCAACATCGCTGATGGCACCGGTCGCAGTCGTGTTGAGTCGCTCCCCCATCAACGATTTCGGCTTGTGAATTCCAGGGGTATCAACAAAAACAATTTGCGCATCGGCCCGATTCAGTACGCCGCGAACCTGCGTACGAGTTGTCTGGGGCTTGTCCGAAACGATGCTGACTTTGGTACCAAGAATCTTGTTGAGCAACGTTGACTTTCCCACGTTTGGGCGGCCAACAATTGTGACAAAACCGGTTCTCATCATGACTCAATCCGCGAGGGGGGTGCTTCAGTTAGCGGCGTAATCAAGACTCGGCCAATTCGCCGTCGCGCCATTCGTTCTGCAGTCAACAGCAGATCACCGCACAAAACGTGTTCACCTTCGACAGGGACATGGCCCAACAGATGCAATAACAGTCCGCCGATTGTGTCCCAATCACCTTCGGGTAGGTCGACCTCAAGAAGTTCGTCGACTTCATCAACCGGCATCGCGGCTGAGACGCGCAGGCCACCACCTTCGAGGTGTTCGATAATGGCTTCCTCGAAGTCGTATTCATCAAGGATCTCGCCGACTAATTCTTCAAGGAGGTCCTCAAGCGTCACGATGCCCGCGGTGCCGCCGTATTCGTCGACAACGATCGCCATATGGACTCGCTCGGCCTGCATCTCAGGCAGCAGGTCGGCGACGCGTTTGGTTTCGGGAACAAATTTCGCGGAGCGCATCAGTTCGGCAACGACACCGTCTCCATGACCATCTCGTTCTGCTCGCATAAGGTCTTTCGCGTAGACAATCCCAATTACGTCATCGATTCCTTCACCAAAAATTGGTACCCGGCTAAAGCCGTTGAGGATCATGACTTCCATAGCATCGTGCACCTGGACCTGTCCGGCGACCGTCACCATGTCGGGTCGCGGTTGCATCACCTCGCGAACGATCGTGTCACCAAACTCGATGATTTGGGCGATGAGGTTGCGTTCCTTTTCTTCGATGACATCTTCCTCGACCGCCACATCGGCCAGCGCCATAAGTTCCTCTTCCGATACGAACGGCCCCTGCTTCAGCCCTTTTCCCGGCAGGATGACGTTCGCCGCTCCGATCAGTCCACGGGAAAGCATTTTGATCGGCCAGAACCTCACCAAGATCATCACCGGCCCCGAAGCAAGGAGCGCGGCACGTTCAGGATGCTGAATCGCCCAGGTTTTCGGAGCAGCCTCAGCAATCACAAACACGATCACAATCTCAAGCGCAACTGCTATCGCTACGCCCCATCCACCAAACCAACTCTCGGCAAGCACCGCAACAAGTGCCGCTTGGATCAACAGGCATCCCAGAACGGTCAGCAATATCAAGTTGAGAAACTGGTCAGGGTGTTCGACTAACCACACCAGTCGATCTGCGCCTGATCGTCCATCGGCCGCGAGCGCTACCGCTTTGCTGCGGGTCATCCGATTAAGAGCAGTCTCGGCGAGCGCTAAAAACATTGCGACAACCAACAGCACCACGATCGCCACGATCGCCACAACATTGAGCGTCGTAACCGCGCCGAACGCCACGAGATTCGTGCTCGCTAGGTAATTGCCGACGTGCATTGTTGCTAGTTCCGTCATGTCCATGGGTCACGGTGCATTGTGCCGTAGAACTCCGCGAGCAATGCACGCTCCCGCCCTTGCATAGCGACGCGTTCATCATCGGATTCGTGATCCATTCCGAGTAAGTGCAAAATCCCATGGACCACCAAAAGCGCAAGTTCGTCATCGAGCACGCCGGCATGCAGCGGCGCATTTTCAGCTGCGACGTCTGGACAAATAATCACATCGCCGAGCAACATCGGAACATCATCAAGGTCGGGCATTCGTCGATCCGGACCGGGTCCTGCGTCGTCAGGCCACCGTCCACTCGGCGCAAGTTCGCCGTCAATCGGAAACGATAAGACATCGGTAGGCCCGTCGACGCCAAGAAAGTCACCATTGAGCGTCGCGATGGTTTCACGGTCAACAAAGAGAAGTGAAAGTTCAGCTTCGCCTTCGATACCTTCGGCCCGAAGGACATCTTCGGCGAGGCCACCCCAGCGCGGAACGTCAACCGGCTGATCTCGCTGCTCGTCGGCCACGAAAACAGTAACAACACCCTCACCGGCACCGCGGCGCCGAGGAGACGCCCGCGGCGGACGCAAGGTCATGCAGTCTCCGGAATTACCGGCGTAGCCACCGAAGCATCCGCAGCGCGTTCGTATGCATTCACGATGTCTTGCACAATACGATGACGCACCACATCGGTGCTCGTCAGGTGCACGAATGCCAGCCCGTCGATTCCGCCAAGGACCGGCTCGAGACCGGGCAGGCTGCTACGACCACCAGCAACGTCGACCTGGGTGGTGTCGCCGGTGATGACGGCCTTGGAACCAAACCCGATGCGGGTGAGGAACATCTTCATCTGTTCCGGAGTCGAGTTCTGTGCCTCGTCAAGGATGATGAAACTGTTGTTGAGCGTGCGGCCGCGCATGAAGGCGAGTGGCGCGACTTCAACCGAACCTCGATCGAGCATGCGTTGCGCGCCTTCGGCTTCAACCATGTCATAGAGCGCGTCATACAACGGTCGCAGGTATGGGTCGACTTTGGCCATCAGGTCGCCCGGAAGAAACCCGAGACGTTCGCCAGCCTCGACTGCGGGACGAGTGAGAATAATGCGTTCAACTTCTTTTGACTGCAGCGCTTGAACAGCCATTGCTACCGCCAGCCAACTTTTGCCCGTGCCGGCTGGCCCGAGTCCGAACGTAATGACGTTGTTGCGAATGGCGTCGACGTAGCGCTTCTGACCACTCGACTTCGGACGCACCGTTCGTCCTCGCGACGACCGCAACACCTCAGAGGTCAGTACTTCCGATGGCGACTCATCAGCCTTGACCATGTCGATCGTGCGCCGGATCACTGCTGGCTCGAGCGCATGACCTTGTTGCAACAACACCACCAGTTCCTGAAACAGACGTCCTACGCGTTCAGCATTTTCGCCGTCGACGGTAATTTCGTTTCCCCGAACGTGCACCGTGCTGCCGGAAAAGGCTTTCTCGATCAATCGGAGCAGTTCATCGCGTTGGCCCAGTAACCCAGTCATCAAGTGATTGCCAGGTACGTTGACCTTGACCTGCGTTGTCGCCATCAGCCTTCAGCTGCCCTCAACTACTCGTGAATGATCGGATCCAGCCCTCAGCGTAGTGAATGCCTCGCCCCGCGAGGCAAGCAGCCCCCTCGCGACCCGATACGCGACGGCTCTACGATCAATGGCATGCCCGATGGACCTCAATTCCAGCCTGATTCTGACCTGACCGATAATGGCCCCGATGACCTCGCGCTTGACCAAGCACTCGACGGCCTCAATCAGTGGCTCGCTGAATCGCAGGTCGATGCGGCTATCGCCGAGCGACGCCGGGCGTCGTGGATGCAACGACAAGACGAAGAGGAATCCACGTTTCTTGGCGCGTTGATCGACCAGGTCGAGCAAGGCCATCCCGTTGCCATAGGTGTATCGACGGGGCGAAAGCACCACGGCGTTTTGCAGAGCATTGGAAAAGACGTCATCGCGATGCAATCAAAAGACGGGAGGCAGCTATTTGTGGCTCTCGAAGCAATCATTTCCCTTCGCGGACAAGGCCGCGAACCGCTCGCGAGTATCGCCTTAGCCAACGGACCGAGACTGGTAGTTGGTTACGACACGATGCGATCGCGACTGGCAGATCTCGCGGGCGTGGGCACGATCGTCGCCCTATCTGATCCCAACGGTGATGTCATCAGTGGTGAGATCATCAGCGTTGGGCGCGACGTCGTCGCGCTCCGTGTTGCTGATACATCGGTTACCTATGTTGCGCTTGGTTCAGTGACTGAAGTCGCGGTGGTCTCGGGGTAAAGGTGTTCGAGCGTCCCTGGTTCAATTCGGCACGCTTCAATGAACACATCTACGTCGGCAGCCTTCAACCGAATAACCCGTCCGAACCGATAGGCCGCAAGTTGGCCTTCGTCGATAAACCGGTAGAGCGTGCGCGGAGTTACGCCAAGACGTTCCGACGCCAACACCGTGCTGAGCCACTGGTTGTCATCGGCGCTTTCGGGAGCTTGCAGGTCACTCATAGATGCGACCCTATAGTTTTCGATACTTTTGCACCAGTTTCAGCCAACGCCAATTACTCTTAATGAGCAAATTATGTGACAAATGTCACCTTGCATGAAGTGGTGGCTGGGTCCTACGTTGACCGACCAAGACGAACGCGGCTGGCGGAGCGGCGGATCTCGTGAACACCAGTGCACCAACTACTTCGACCTCACTGAGGACGGCCAGCACGTCCGCGACCTCGAATCGCTGGCGACGACCCGACGCACGCGACGGGAAATCCCGCCACATCCTTCGACGCCCGGTCCTTCCATCGAGTCGAGCAATCTTTGGTGGCCTGTTGGTCGCGACATCAATTGTATTGGTTTTCTCACTCGCGTCCGGGGCGACACGCGGCCCCCGCAACCACCTCGTCGTAACGACGCGGCCGCTTGCCGTTGGTCACCGCATCGAACTCGGCGACGTCCGTGACGCAGTTGTTGATGTGCCGGACGAACTTGCCAACCGAGTCTTCGTTGATCCTGCGTCACTCGTTGGCGCGGTCACTGTCGCTCCGTTCGCGAGCGACGAGATCGTTTCTCGTTCAGCCGTAGTCGATCACCGCGAAACCATCGGCAGCTACGAGTTTTCGTTTCCCGTCGAACGCGAGCGCGCCGTTAACGGCCATCTGCAACCAGGCGAGTTCATCGACATCATCTCGACTGAAGGAACAGGATCAACCGCCGAGACCAAATTCATTGCCCAGCATGTGCGACTTCTCGACACCGAAGAAGCAGGCAAAGCGACGATTGGGTCCACAGGCAAAGTGGTCGTCACGGTTGCATTCGAACAAAACGGCGATGTGGTTGCCACCGCCCATGCCAGCCAGATTGCAGCCATCACTTTGGTTCGTTCAGCGAGTGAGTCAGCCGGTGATTCGTCAGTTGGCGCACCCGGCGATGGATCACAAACGGCATCCACCCCGGAAACAGTCGAGGAGGCACAACCGTGACCACCGAGCACTATCGAGTCGTCGGCCTCGCTCGACCGCGGGCCCGGTGGTTTCGTGATCTCAGCCGTTGGTCGACCAGCGCCGCACTTCCTATCGACTTCGTTAAGTGTGTTGCCCCGGAAGAACTCACGGCCCGACTGCGATCGGGTCGGGTGTTTTCAGCAGTCATTCTCGACGCTGCGTTACCCGGAATTGACCGCGACCTGATCGATGCCGCACGGGAGGCTGGCGCCGCCGTCATTATCGTGAGCGACGGGCACACACGACGTAATTGGGCCAGCTTGGGTGTCAATGCCGTGCTTCCTGACACCATTGACCGCTCGCTTTTGCTTGCCACGTTGGTTGATTGTGCTCACCCACTCGCCGGCCCCGAGTTCACCTTTGACCCGAGCCCCGAACCATCCGAGGCTGCACACCGCGGCCGACTCGTCGTTGTCACTGGACCCTCGGGTGGGGGCGCCTCAACGTTGGCGATTGCTGCGGCCCAAGGTTTGACGATCACCGATTCAAACGGTGGGCAGGTGGTATTGGCTGATTTCGCGTTGCATGCCGATCAAGCTTTGCTGCACGACGCCGGTGACGTGATCCCGGGGGTGCAGGAACTTGTCGACGCCCACCGCAGTGGCATGCCAACCAGCGATGACATCCGGTCACTGACCTTCGCGGTTGAAGGCCGCGGTTACAACTTGCTGCTCGGTTTACGCCGCCATCGAGATTGGACGGTGCTGCGGCCGCGTGCGGTCCATGCCTCTTTGGACGGCCTCCTGCACGCGTTTCGCATCGTCATTGCCGACATTGAGCCCGACTTCGAAGGTGACTCCGAAGTCGGGTCGACCGATGTTGAGGATCGCAACATGCTCGCTCGGTCAGCGGCCTTACGCGCCGATGTTGCTGTTGTCGTCGGACCGCCAACCATCGTGGGCCTGCGCCGAATGATCATGACCATTGACGAATTACATCGCCTTGGGGTCGAGTCCCAACGGGTGCTGCCAGTGGTGACTCGTGCTCCGCGCCGCGGACGCGTTCGAGCCGAAATCGCCAGCGCTATAACCGAGCTAGGCCGCAGGTCAACTACCGACCTTGCAGTTCTTCCAGCACCGCTGTTCATTGCCGATCGTCGAGGGATCGACGATGTCGCGTATGCCGCGGGACCGTTACCACGCGCGTTGACTCACCCAATTACTGATGCCATCAGCGCTTGGTTGGATCGCGTGGCACCGAGGATGGCCGACTCAGTGAGCGACCCAAACCCGTTCGATGGAGTCGAGGTAAAACCGGGAACGCTCGGCTCCTGGAGCGCCCACGAGGCAAACGGATGACCGCCCGGGATTCAGGTGCCAGTGAAATTGGCGGGTCGCTTTTCAAGAAATGCCTTTGGGCCCTCACGCGCATCGTTGCTTGCCATGACGCCCATTCCAATTTCCATTTCTTTTGCAAACGCCTCGGCCTCGGGAAGCGCGTCGGCAGCCAAAGCCGCAGCTTTGATTCCTTGAACCGCGAGTGGTCCATTGGCTGCCAGACGTTCAGCCAGTTCGCGAGCCTTCACCAAGGCTTGTCCCTTTGGCACTACGTGTCCGACCAAGCCAAGACGTTCCGCTTCGACACCATCGATTGGTTCGCCAAGCAACATGATTTCCATGGCTTTGGTCCAAGGAATTTGCCGGGTAAGACGCACTGCCGTTCCTCCCATGGGGAACAACCCGCGTTGCACTTCGGTCAAACCGATCTTGGCCGATTCGGCTGCCACCCGAATGTCGGTTGCCTGCAAAATTTCAAGGCCGCCGGCGTAGCAATATCCTTCAACTGCCGCCACCAAAGGTTTGCGAGTCCTGTATTCCTTCAAGAAACCTTTGAAGATAAGCGAGAAGTCAATTCGGATACGTTCCTCAAACTCATCTTGCGCGGGCTTTCCCGACATCATCGCTCCGACCAACCGATCAAGATCCGCGCCGGCCGAAAAATCGTCGCCAGCGCCAGTCAAGATCGCGACTCGAATGTCGTCGTCACCGTCGATCATGTCCCATGCGTCGCAAAGTCGACACAACATTTCGGCGTTAAATGCATTGCGTTTTTCAGGCCGGTTCAGCGTGACAGTCACGATGTGTCCGTCACGTTCGATCAGCACTGCAGGTTCACTCACGGCACTTCTCCACGGGGTCGAGACATCGGCTGCATCCGCCGAGTCATTCGAACCCTAGCGATCGAGTCCAACGCTCGTCAGGTCTGGGCCTACCGAGGAGCAGTCGCCCGATGAATGCGATCGATCCACAGACCGACGATGAACTCAATCCGCTCGTCGAAATCGAGCGGAGGGTCCAGCGCCGCGCCAAGGATCGTTCATTAGACATGGAGTCCTCCGATGCCGAGGCAAGTCTTCGTAGCCTCATCGCCGACGAGATCACGCATTGGGCCGATGACTTTCGACGCGGGATTCGACCATTCGACCTCGCAACTCCCGACGAACTTGCCGAACGCGCATTCAACGACTTGGTCCGGTATGGGCCGCTCACCACGCTTCTCGACGATAACGACGTCTGGGAAATCATGATCAACGCGCCCACTGCCATCTTCGTCAAACGGCACTCTGGACCATCGGGCTATCACGACGAGATTTTCCACGACGGCGATCACCTGACGCGCACGTTGACCAAACTCCTTGACGACGCATCGACAAGCCACCGCAAGCTCGACCCTGCCGAAGGATTGCAGGACGCGCAGCTCGATGACGGTTCGCGATTACACATCGTGCACGCCGATGTAAGTCGCGGTGGATATCCAATGGTCAACATCCGCCGGTTCACCGGGGTGAGCTTCCGATCGCTCGACCAATTAGTCGAACGCGACACGCTCAGCCATCAAGTCGCACGATTTCTTTCAGCATGCGTTCGCGCCAACATGTCAATCGTATTCGCCGGTGCTCCCGGCTCTGGCAAGACCACCTTGATGTCGTGTTGCGCCGCTGAGCTTGATCCATCAAAGCGCGTCGTCATCGCCGAGGAAGTATTTGAGGCCGATGTTCCGCTCGCGAACGTGGCAAGTATGCAGACCCGTTCGGCTCGGTCGGACCGTCCGCCGATTGACCTGCGTCGGCTGGTCTCAGGTTTTTTGCGGATGGCCCCCGATGTGGCAATTGTCGGTGAGGTCCGCGACCGAGAAGCGCTCCCGCTCCTACTTACGTTGTCTTCTGGAGTGAAAGGCTTTACCACCATTCATGCTGGCTCAGCCCGCCAAGCGTTGACTCGGCTCCGATTTATCTGCCAACTAGCGGATACCGCTAACGACGTGCCGCTTTCGGCGCTGAACAGTTTGGTGAGCGAGGCAATCGACCTTGTGGTGTTCTGCCGCCGAGGCGTCGACGGGCCGCAAGTAACCGAGATCATCGCAGTTGAAGATCTCACTGCAGGTCCCGAATCGACTCAGTTTACGGTGACCGAGTTGTTCTCGAGACGGCACGCCCACGATCAACTCGCGTGGAGCGGCAACCTACCAATTCGCGCCACTCGCTCGTTCGATGAGGTCGGGATTGACTTGCAGACGACGCTCGACGACGACAGCCGAGCCCATTGGGAGTCGTTTTGAAAGCGTTGATCTTCGCCGTCATCGCCGGATACGGCGTCCACCTCATCTACACGTCGCAAGTCGCGGGATGGCGAGGTTTCGGACCTGGCCCGCGCAACGCCAATGCTGGCGTCGTCATGCCCCAGGCGAGCCAGCGGGTTCGTGAGTGGCTCACCCAAGCGGGACTCGGCGAGGTCGGTGGCATTGAATTTGGCACAGTCATCGGCACGCTGTTTGTTGCGGGTGCTGCCGCTGGTGCGCTCTTTTTCGGCGCGGCACTGCCCGCACTCGTGCTCGGATCATTCGCCGCATCCATGCCGATCGCCACCTACCGAAAGCGCCGCGTGAGCAGGGTCGAGCGAGCCCGGGATTCCTGGCCGCGGTTGATCGATGAAATCCGAACGCTCACCGCGGGTGCCGGTCGATCGGTTCCCCAGGCGTTGTTCGAAGTCGGACTCAATGGCCCCGCCGAACTTCGGCCTGCCTTTGAGGCGGCACATCGCGAATGGCTCCTCTCCACCGACTTCAGTCGCACGCTCGATGTACTCAAACGGCGACTCGCCGATCCCACCGCCGACTCCGCGTGTGAGACATTGCTCATTGCCCAAGAACTCGGCGGAACTGACCTTGACCGCCGGCTCGACGCCTTAGCCGAGGACCGACGACTCGACCTTCAAGGCCGCAAAGATGCTCGGGCGAAACAGGCCGGCGTCAAGTTCGCTCGCCGGTTCGTACTGATCGTGCCGCTCGGAATGGCCGTCGTTGGACTATCGATCGGAAATGGTCGCGCCGCGTATCAAACCCCACTCGGTCAGGTCGTTGTGGTAATTGCCTTGGCGCTTGTTGCCGCATGCTGGCTGTGGTCGGGCCGCATCATGCGACTGCCCGACGAACAACGAGTATTTCCATGATTCGACTCTTAACCTTGGCCGTACTCGCCGGGTGGGCCGGATGCACGTTGTTGTTCTCCGAAATCCCGTGGTTCCGTCGACCACGTCTCGTCGACCGCATCAGCACCTATACCCCTGGGGCAAGTCACCGATCGGGAACGAACCGACTGTGGTCAGTGATGTCGTTTCGGGAAGTTCTCAATCCGCTCGCTCAATCACTTGGCGCAACCCTGAGCCGACTATTCGGCGTGAGTGAAGAGCTCGGCGTTCGCCTCGCACGATCCCACGCTTCGCTCAGCGTCGCCGCGTTTCGGACCCGCCAGCTCGGCGCAAGTATCGCCGCGCTTGGAATTAGCGCCGCATTGCTGCTCGTGATCCAGCCGACACCGATTATCAGCTTGTTATTCCTTATAGGCGCTCCATTACTGATCTTTTTGCTCATCGAACAACGTGCTGCCCGTGAGTCGACTCGATGGCAACGCCGCATCTTTCTCGAATTACCAGTAGTGAGCGAACAACTCGCGATGTTGATCGGCGCCGGCTATTCCGTGGGATCTGCACTAAACCGACTTTCTCGACGCGGCTCGGGAGCTTGTGCCACTGACCTCGCTCAAGTATGTGGGCGGATGCGACAAGGCCTGTCGGACATTGACGCCATGAGGGAATGGGCCGAGCTAGCCGATGTCGATGCGCTCTCCCGGCTCGTCACGATTCTCGCGATGAATCGTGACGCAAGTGACCTTGCAACGCTGATATCCGAGGAAGCCCGAACCATCCGTCGCGATACCCAACGCGAGCTCATCGAAACGATTGAACGACGCGGACAACAAGTGTGGATCCCCGTCACCGCCGCCACGCTGATTCCTGGAGTGCTGTTTATGGTCGTGCCGTTTATCGAAGCCATGCGGCTTTTTACAACCGGGTAATACACGCCCTGGATTCGATCAATGCACTCACTGTTCCAACCCAAGCAAACCAAACCCGAAACCAACCCAAACCCAAGAAAGGCCAAACAATGAGAACTACGTGCATCTGGACATCGGCATTGCTACGAACCGCAGTGCATTCTCGCCGCCAAATTGTTGGACGCAACGATCGAGGAGAAGGCGTCATTAGTACCGCTATCGCCGTGCTCATAATGGCGTTTCTCGGCGCAGCGATGTGGGTTGGATTCCAAGCGATGTGGCAGTCGACTTCCCAAACAACCTCACACAAAGTTGAACAGATCGGCAATGGCTGATCCACCGCAATCCCAACCACGCTCCGACCGTGGTGCCGGGCTTTTCGGAGTCATCGCCGGTGTGACCGTGTTCTTGGCGTTCCTCTTGATGGCGGTGCAGTTGTTGGTGAACTTGTACGCAGTTTCGGCGGTAACTAGCGCTGCGTTCGACGGAGCTCACATCGTTGCTGGCCATCGCTTTGCCGATCGCGATTTTAGTTCGATGCAACGCGCACAAACCGAAGCCGAAGCAAAAGTACGCGCCGAATTGGGTCAATTCGCTAGTCAAGTGACCTTTGACTGGAGTCAATCGACCGACCAGGCTGTCGCTCTCCGGGTCCGAGGCCGAACGCCGCGATTCCTGTTACCCGGACTCGGTGCAAACCTTGGATTTGATCGCATCGACCGAACTGCACACGTACGACGAGAAGACCTGCGATGAGTGCCCTAGGTTTTCGACGATGCCGTTGGCGCGACGAATCCGGTCAGGTCGCGAGTATTGAAGTACTGCCATTCGCATTGTTACTTTTCGTCGTCGGCGCGTTACTCATAACCAATGCATGGGCTGTTGTCGACGCAAAAATTGCTGTTGATGCCGCTGCCCACGAGGCGGTCAGAGCCTACGTAGAAGCGCCCAATGACGTCAGCGCAAGAATCGCCGCTGCTCAAGCTGCAGCAGCCACAATCGTTGGGCACGGCCGACGCGTCGACAAACTCGCCGTGCGCGTCACCCACGAAGGCGGTCAACCATTCGAGCGCTGCGTGCGGGTAACTGGCGAGACTTCCTATCCAATCCCGGCGTTGCAACTTCCATGGATCGGCGGGTTCAGCCATGCATTTGACGTGCGCTCCCATTACAGCGAACGCATTGATCCATTTCGATCCGGGTTGTCTGGTTCCGGCACGTGCTGATCCGGCGATGACGAGCCCAAGCGTGCCGCCAACGCGACATGTTCGACACAGCGTATTGATGCTGATGCCTGCCGCAGTCCTGATCGTGTTGTTACTTGGTGCGATCGCCGTCGACCTCACCGTTGTCCATCTGCGTCAACGAGCGGCGATCAATGCCGTATCGAGCGCGGCAAACGACGCCGTCACTTTTGGACTCGACGAGGGCGCACTTCGGCGCGGCGTTGGTTACCAACTCGACTCGGATCGAGTGTCGAGAGCGGTGGTGCAATCGCTCGAATCGCAAGGGTTTGTGCGCGACCTTGTTGGCCCGCCCGAAGTGATTGAATCCGAACCGGGACGAATTACTGTCGTAGTGCATGTTCGGGTCAGCTACGTCTTCGCCAAATCGCTGCCCCATGGGCCGCAAGGAACCCAGGTCACGGCGAGGGCAACGGCGTCGGTCGAGCAGCGGTCGGGCAAGTAATTGTGCCACCTCTGACCATCGGCCAAGTTTCGGTTCGCGCATCGACTCCCGGCACCGTTAGCCTCGGGGTAAACCACCCGCCAGACGCGCCAGCCATTTCGGCGCTCGCAGTGACAGTCAGGTCCATCTCGCGTGTCAAGCCCCGCTGACGACAAAGCCGACGACAAACTCATCGACGAGTTTCCGGCCGATACTCACATCAGTCTCGAAGATGCCGAAGACGCGTTCCTTGAAGGCGACCGCACCTTCGTCGCTGGGACGGCCCGTGCCGCCTTTGCTTATCCGACCTTCAGGCGAGTCTTTCTCGGAGCATTGCTTTCAAACATCGGAAGCTGGATGCAAAACGTCGTGCTCGGCGCGTTTGCATTCAAGATCACCGGGTCGCCAGTTTTTGTCAGCTTGTTGGGTTTCGCTCAGCTCATTCCCCTGCTGTTGCTATCAATTGTCGGCGGCACGCTCGCCGACATATTCGATCGGCGAAAACTACTCATCTTGGTCAGCATCGAACAAACACTGTTTGCTCTTGGCATCGCGTGGATCGCGCACTCGGCTCAGCCATCAAAAGTCTGGCTGTTCCTATGCACCTTGGCTATCGGCATCGGCCAGGCGATTTATGCTCCCACTTACAGTTCGCTGCTCCCGCAACTCGTGGACCGTAAGGATCTCGCCGGGGCAGTTTCATTGAACTCGGTCAACATGAATTTGTCGCGAGTCATCGGGCCGGCGATCGGCGGAGTCGTCTATGTCGTGTTCGGCATTTCCTGGGTATTTGTCGGAAACGCATTCAGCTATTTGTTCATTATCGGAGCGCTACTGACTGTGTCGCTTCCGCACGTCCACGTCGACCACACCGCGCCGTCAGGTCTCCGTCGGCTACTCGGCGGTTTCGTCGCTGCCAAGGAGGACCACGTCATCGGGCGATGCCTGACGACCATGACACTCTTTTCGCTGTTTTGCCTGTGCTTCATCACCCAAATGCCGACGTTGGCACACAACAACTTGGGCATCGATCCCAAAAGCAGCCAATACGGACTGCTTTATGCCTGTTTCGGACTCGGTGCAGTAATCGGTTCACTTTCAATTGGAACGTTCCTGTCTGGCCGATCGCTCGAACGCGTCACCCAAGTTGGGCTGGGCGGATTCTCGCTCGCAATTATCGTCTTCTCGCTCGCCCGATCACCGATCATGGGCTATCCCGCGGCGCTCGTTGTCGGGTTCTTCTACTTCGCGACGGTCACCTCGCTGGCAACCGTGCTGCAAATGCGACTCAACGACCAAGTTCGCGGCCGAGTCATGGCACTTTGGGTAATGGCTTTTGGCGGAACCGTCGCCATCGGCGCGCTTCTCAGCGGTCCAATCGTGCGAGCGACGTCAATCACCACACTCATGCTTGGCGGCGCCACGGTCGCCATCTTGCTCATCCCCTTTGCCGACCTGCATGAACGGAAACAGCGTTCACCTGCAACTTAAGTGGCGATAAGTAACGAAGCGGCAACCACTTCGAGTGCCGCGACGCGACTGCCTTTCACCAAAATCGCTTGGCCCACGCCAGGCGCTCCAGTCGCACACAGAAGCTCAACCGCAGCGGTTCGATCGGCAACGTGTTCCACAGTCGGACCGTAATTGGGTGCGTCAATCGCAATAACGCGTATGTCCAATTCGTTGGCCAGGTCAGCAATCGACTGATGGGCTTCGATGCCGCCGTCTCCCAACTCCGCCATCACGCCTAGCACCGCAACATGTGAGGGCACGTCCAACGCCTTCAATGCTCGCAGCGCGGCCGCCATTGATGCCGGACCAGCGTTGTACGAATCGTTCAAAATCAACGCGCCACCGACGGAGGTTTGCAGGTCCATGCGCCACGGAGACATCACCGACCCGGCAAGACCAGTAGCCACACCTTCCAACGTCACGCCGAGCGCGAGTGCCGCTCCCGCAGCAGCAAGTGCGTTACCAACATTGTGCCGACCGCGCACCCCGAGACGAACATCAGACTCACCCCACGGCGTATGAAGGTGAAAGGACGGATGCAATTGATCGTCGATCGTGACTGCCGATGCCCAGAGATCAGGGGTCGGTGCGCCAATGAACGCCGGCGAACCGGCGGCGCTCCACCACATCACGCTGGCGTTCGTGCGATCAGCCATCGCCGCGACCAAAGGATCATCAGCATTCAGAAAAGCGGTTCCAGTCGCGGGCAACGCTTCAACAAGTTCGGCTTTCGCGGCGGCAACTTCAGACATCGAACCGAACATCTCGGTATGCACCATTTCGATGGCGGTGACAATCCCAATAGTTGGCTGCGCAATGTCACAAAGCAACGCGATATGACCTCGGCCTTTCGCTGCCATTTCAACTACCGACACGACCGTGCGGTCTGGAGCGTTGATCAACGTCAGTGGCACACCGAGTTCATTATTGAACGATCGAAGACTTGCCGCGGTGGCAAAGGTCGTCGCCAGCGATGCCGCCAACTGGTCTTTCGTCGTCGTCTTACCCACTGAACCGGTGATCCCCGCGACACCAACAAAGCCCGGGGCATGGGCCAAACGATCCGCCGCGGCGCGACCAAGCGCCATCAATGCACCAGCGGTGTCGTCAACCATGATCGCCGCCACGCCTGCATTCATGGCGGCCTGCGCCAATTCAGGCGTCTCGGCCAGACTCCGTTGAGTCAGAAATGCCGATGCACCGCGTTCCAAGGCGAGCTCAATGAAGTCATGGCCATCGCGCACATCGACGATGGGGACGAACAACGACCCGTCGACGAGGTCCCGGCTGTCGATCGACGCACCATCGACCGACACGTCAGGCCCGATGAGCTCGCCGCCGGTGGCAACGGCAATCTCGTGTGCCCACATCCTCATCGGCGACACGCTAGCCAGGTGCAGTACCCACCGTGATCACAGCAGGTCCGAACCCAATGTGTCCACGACCGTTGTTGCCGTGAGCGCTAGATTGCGGCCGATGAGCAGCCAACCTGAGTCGAATGCACCTCAGGTCACCGAGGCAATCGACCTGCACAATCGCACTCGCCTTGTCGCCTTGTTTGGCGGCCAGTCAGCCGAGCACGAAATCTCGCTGATCACTGCCCGCAATGTCCTTTCACACGTCGATACGGCGCGCTTTGAGATCATTCCAGTGGCAGTAACCGTCGACGGCCAATGGGTGATCGCCACTGATGCGGCGAAACTCCTTGCCGGTAATCGAGACGACCTTCCCCGAGCGCTGCCAACGACTGGGACGCCAACCGATCCATGGCAAGTTGTGAAATCGGCAGGTGATCAGGCGGTGGTTGTCCTTCCACTTATGCACGGGCCTTTCGGCGAGGACGGCACCGTACAAGGCCTTCTCGAAATGGCCGGAGTCGCGTACGTCGGGTGCGGTGTCCTCGCATCAGCATTGGCAATGGACAAAAGCAAAGCGAAAGCCGTTTTCGACGCCGCTGGTATCCCGCAAGCCAAATTCAAATCGTTCCATGAGCAGCAACTCGACGACGGGGCGATCGATGACCTCGAAGCGCAATTCGGGTACCCGATGTTCGTGAAGCCGGCAAACCTCGGTTCGTCGGTGGGCGTATCCAAAGCCCACAATCGCGACGCGCTCATTCAGGCATGTGCGCTCGCAAGTCACTACGACGAATATGTCGTAGTCGAAGAATCGATCAACGGGCGCGAACTCGAATGTTCGGTGCTCGGTAACCTCGATCCAACTGCATCGCTGCCGTGCGAAATCCGGCCCGCCGCCGAGGTCTATGACTACGACGACAAATACGGCACCGCCGGAGCCGAACAAATAATTCCAGCTGAGTTACCGGCCGACGTCACCGAAGCATTACAAGCCATGGCGATTGAGGCCTATAAGGCACTCGGATGCGAGGGGATGGCACGCGTCGATTTCTTCTACGACGAGCAAGGTCGCGGACTTATGGTCAACGAGGTCAACACCATTCCGGGATTTACACCGAACTCGATGTATCAACCAATGTGGGCCGCGAGCGGCCTGTCCTACCCCGATCTCGTCAACGAGCTGATCAGACTGGCAATTGAACGATTCAATCGACGGGTGTCGAAACGTCGAACCGAATGAACCATGGTTGGGCGAGTCGCCAGCGTTCCTTCGACCCGAACGCCAATCTGTTTGCGTCGAACCAACCGGAGTAACCAATGGCCACCTCTGCCCTCACCACGCTCATCGATAACTTGGTGTTCCCTGAATGTCCCCGATGGCACGACGGGCGGTTGTGGTTTTCCGACATGCATGATCGGAAAGTCTGGGCTTCGACCGAACACGGCCAAGCCGAGGTCATTGTCACGATGGACGACATGCCAGGCGGCATCGGCTGGTTACCCGATGGCCGCCTGCTCGTTGTGTCGATGATTGAGCGAAAGCTCATGCGACTCGATAACGACGAACTCGTTGAAGTCGCCGACCTTTCGTCGATGGCACCGTTCCACTGCAATGACATGGTCGTCGACGCAAGCGGTCGCGCCTATATCGGCAACTACGGCTTTGACCTCGATGGAGGCGCTGCTGTCGAAACAACAACATTGGTCTGTGTCGAACCTGATGGGGACGCGTGGGTAGTCGTCGAAGGACTCATGTTCCCAAATGGAGCGGTCATCACTGACGACAACAGAACCCTGATCGTGGCCGAATCATTCGGACAACGCCTCTCGGCCTACACGATTGCGCCCGATGGATCACTCGCTGACAGTCGAGTCTGGGCTGACTTGCGGCCGAATGTCCCTGACGGAATTTGCATCGACAGCAGCGGCGCCCTTTGGGTAGCTGATCCAATCAATTGCGGTGTCATGCGCATTTCGGAACCAACTGGCACCCTCGAGTGGATCGATACCGGGCGCAGCTCCTATGCCTGCGCGCTTGGCGGCAGTGACGGACACACACTGTTCATCTGTACGGCGGATTCGGCCGACCTCGCCGAGACCACTGAAGCTCGAACTGGGCGAATCGAAACCATTCGCGTCAACGTGCCGGCATAGCGATCTACGCCGCACTTCACCACGTCAACTCAGGCGAGGTCTGGAGTCGGTTCCGGGAACCGTATATAACTTTCGATCAGCAAAAGTCCCAGTTCGTGCTCGGTCAGTTCATCTACGGTGAGCAGTTCGCGACGGCGCAGGTCGGCAACCAACTCGGTCAAAATAATGTCGAGGGTCAGGTCATCAGCATGGGTGCGCCACGCGTCGCGTTCCGCGTCATCGGCAAAGCAATACGCCTTCCAAGAAACCGAAAAGCGAATGTCGTGCCACTGGAAAACTTCGAGGGTCTCGTCGCTGCCCCGTTCGGTCCGCAACACCCATTTTGTTCCGTCAAAGTCAAGGACATTGCCAGGCCGAACCGGGAACGGCTGGGTGTCGATCGCACCGACGCGATCGACTCCGTGGAATACCGAGTCGGCATCGAGCACGATGGCGAGGTTGTGTTGCTTCGAAAGCACCGAAGCTGAACCGGCCGGTCCATCGGGCCAATAGGCAAGTTCCCCGCCTTGGGCAATCCCGGTCGAATCATCCGCGAAATAGGCCAGGCCCGTCGCGATATGGATGCGCCAGCGATCAAAGAGGCCCGAGTGGTGCATCACTACCATGAGCCACTGCGGAAACAACTTGCGATTCGCGCCGCGGAATTCCGGCACGTCGGTATGCACCGCCAGTTCCTGGCCAGGCAACAAGATATTTGCATAGGCAATTTTCGGTTCGATTACCGGTCGATCGAAGAGTCGGCGAGCTGCATCGATAAGTGCCTCGTGATGTAAAAAACCTTCAATGCCGGGCGCAAAAATATCGTCGCCGTAGGCATAGCTCTCGCGTAGATAGTTGGTTCGAAGCGCGAGTGTCGATGCCGGTTCGTCTCGACCGAATCGACCTCCACTGCGGACGTAGTGTGCGGCCGCGTCGAAGCGTTGCGAGAGTTCAGGCGCAAACTCGGCATCGCTCGTCTCAGTCACATACAGGCGATATGAGGGGAACGATTCGCATAACTGAACCATCGCGTCAGCGTCAGCGATCGCCATCAGCGGATCCAACACAATTGCTGGTGCGGTCATCGGATAAGTCTGCCGCATGTGGGCTTACAAATTCACGTCAACGCGTTCCATTGTCATCAGCCACTAGAGCGGAACGTAAAAAGCGCAGCAACTCACGACGACGGATCACCATTGAGCGAAGTGTTGGCTCGATCCCGACCGCCCGCAACACCTCAACCTCGGTCGCCACACCCAGCACAGTCGAATACGTCGACAACAAGACGAGGCGTGCATCGGTTGTTCGCATGTGACCGGCGGCCATTTCCGCTTCAAGGAACTCGCGGGCCCGGGTCACGAGCGGATCAAGGTTGTCGCTCAAACGGGTCGATGCTGGCGCTCCCAAACGACTGACCTCGCGGAGTAATCCGAGTAGCTCTGGCCGCCGCAATGCCAGGCGAAAAACTGAGCGAATGATCGCTTCAACTCGATCCCATCCAGGACCCGACTTGGCTAATGCCCCTTCGAGACTCGATGCCAGTTCGGCCGAACTGGCATCGATGACCGCATCGAGCAACTCAGCTTTCGACGGGTAATAGTACAAAATGGTTTGTTTTCGGATTCCGAGTTCGCCCGCCAATTGATCCAGTGAAGTGGCGTCGTACCCTGCTCCGCCAAAAGACGAAAGCGCTGCTTCGAGGACACGCTCACGAGTCGTCATCTACCGAATGGTAGAACAGCAGAGCGTTGGCTGCTCGGACCCTAAAACCATTGCGGCACTAGGGTTTTAAGGTGATCATCGCCTTCGCCCCTACCATATGGTAGACACTCTTACGTGATCCGTGACGCCCTTGCCGGCAAGCGCCTGTTCATAACCGGTTCAACCGGATTTCTCGGCACCGCGCTCCTCGAGCGATTGCTGCGCAATGTGCCCGATTGCGAAATCGTGGTTCTTGTCCGTCCCGGGAAGCGTTCGACCGTTGAACAACGCGTCGCCCGCGAGATCTTTAAAAATGACGCGTTTGACCGGTTGCGCGCCGAATGCGGCGCACCCGACAGTGTTGAGTCATTCGATGAGATGACCAAGCGTCGAGTGCTTGCGGTCGGTGGCGATGTCAGCACCGACGGTCTTGGCCTCGACGACGCTGGACGTCAGACCTTGGCAACATGCGACATCGTGATCCACTCGGCGGCCACGGTCTCGTTTGATTCGCCACTCGACAGCGCGGTTGAAGTGAACTTACTCGGTCCAACTCGAATCGCTGCGACCCTGAACGAACTTCAGGTCACGCCACACCTTGTTGCTGTATCGACTTGTTACGTCGCTGGCAATCGTCGCGGTTCGGCCCCGGAGATCATGGTTACTGATGATCCATTTTCGGTTGACATTGACTGGAGGCGGGAAGTCGAAGGCGCTCGACGAATGCGCAGCGACTACGAAGCGCAAAGTCGTACCCCGGCCAAACTCGGCGAGTTCCGCGCCGCTGCTCGAGCCGAACTCGGCGCTCCAGGAACACCAGCGTTGGCCGCGAAGACCGAACAATTTCGCACCCGTTGGGTTAGCGATCGGCTCGTCGAAGCCGGCATTGCTCGCGCGAACTCGCTCGGCTGGCCCGATGCCTACGCCTATACCAAAGCGTTGGGTGAGCGCGCGTTGCTCGAAACACATGGCAACGTGCCGATCAGCATTGTTCGTCCGTCCATCATCGAATCGGCGCTGGCCGAACCGCGACCGGGTTGGATCCGCGGTTTCCGAATGGCTGAGCCGGTCATCATCTCCTACGCCCGCGGACTGCTCAAGGAGTTCCCCGGCGTACCCGAAGGCATCGTCGACGTGATCCCTGTCGACCTCGTCGTTGCCGCCCTCATTGCGGTGGCGGCCAAAGGCCCCGACACCGATCCAACAACGGGTGAGCAGGTTCCCGAAGTCATTCAGGTGGCGTCCGGTTCGGAAAATCCCCTCCGTTACCGCCGCATGGTTCGACTCACGAGCGCGTGGTTCAAAGAGCACCCGCTTTATGACAACGATGGGCAGCCGATCGTTGTGCCCGAATGGTCGTTCCCCGGTCGCAGTCGAGTGCAAACCCAACTCAAACGCGCGAAATTGGGCCTCGACCGAGCCGAAAAGGTGCTCAGCGTGCTCCCCCTTCGCGGGCGCCAAGCCCAATTGAGCGCAACCGTCGAAGAACGCCGCGAAGAGCTTGACCGGGCCCTCGCGTATGTTGAACTTTACGGCGCCTACGCGGAATGCGAAGCGGTCTATGGCCTCGACCGACTGCTCGCACTGTGGGATCGCCAAACTGAATCCGATCAAACCGACTTCTGTTTTGACCCCCGGGTCATCGACTGGACCCACTACGTCACCGAGATTCACCTTCCGTCGGTAGTCGAACACGGCCGAGTGAAATCCACACCGGGTGCACGCACCGGGCCGTCACGCCACGATCGCCTTCGGGCACAGGTACTCGCTCCCGAACGACAACTCGCGGCGTTCGATCTCGAAAACACGTTGATCGCATCGAACGTCGTTGCTTCCTACTCCTGGCTCGCCACGCGTCGACTTTCGCCGCGTGATCGCATGCGGTTTATTGCGCAAACAATTGCCGAAGGTCCCGCGCTGCTCGCCCTTGATCGCAAAGATCGCAGCGACTTTCTTCGAATGTTCTATCGCCGCTACGACGGCGCGCCTCTTGATCAGATCCGTGAGGATTCCGCCGAGATGTTCAGCGAAATGATTCTTGCAAAATCCTTTCCGGCAGCGATCCGCCGAGTTCGCGAACACCGCCGCCTCGGCCATCGAACAGTGCTGATCACTGGCGCATTGGATTTCGTCATTGAGCCATTACGCCCGCTTTTTGATGACATCGTGTGTCCACAACTTGGGGTGAATCCGTCAACGAGCCGACACGGACCTACCTATAACGGCGAACTCGCAAACGTGCCGCCAACCGGTGAAACTCGCGCCCAGGCATTAATGGATTTCGCGTTGGCGAACAACCTTGACCTGCGCGAGTCGGTCGCTTATGCCGACTCAACCAGCGATCTACCCATGCTCGAAGCCGTCGGGTTCCCGGTTGCCGTCAACCCTGAAACCCGCCTTGCTGCGCTCGCCCGCAAGCGGGGATGGCTCGTCGAACAGTGGGAGAAATCGCCCGGTTCACCGCGCGTGTTGCTTCCCATTGGAGCGCCGCGCCGATGAAGTCACTGCGATTCGACCGCGATATTCCTCGCTATGGGGCTGCGAAGCTTGCGGCACGCGCAGTTCCGGGCGCGGGCGCTCGGGTCGGTCCACTCAAACTGGTCGACGCGGACCCGATCATGTTGCCAGGACCCGATTGGGTTCGCATCCGACCACGCTTAGCTGGCATCTGCGGCAGTGATCTTGCGACAATCGATGCCCGATCGTCCCGCTATTTCGAACCGATTGTTTCGTTCCCGTTTATTCCGGGACATGAAGTCGTAGCTGACCGAGTCGGGACCGACGGCCGCGACCGAGTCATTCTTGAACCCGTCCTTGGCTGTGTCACTCGTAACATTGATCCGATTTGTGTCGCGTGTTCACGAGGTGACCTCGGCAATTGCGAACGAATCGCGTTCGGCGACCTATCGCCGGGTTTGCAAAGCGGATTCTGCTGCGACACCGGCGGAGGATGGTCGACCGAAATGGTCGCTCACCCAAGCCAACTTCACTCGGTACCTGCCGAGATGAGCGATGAAGCAGCGGTGATCGTCGAACCCACCGCATGCGCGATTCATGGTGCGTTAGCAGCTCAGGTTCAGCCCGCCGACACCGTGGTGGTGATCGGCAGCGGCACGCTTGGATTATTGACCATCGCCGCGTTGCGGCGTTTTGCACCCACTGCCACCATCGTGTCGATCGCGAAACATCCAGTGCAACGGGAACTCGCTCTTAGCCTCGGCGCATCCATAGTTGTAGAACCGGCCGAGATCAAACGTGCCGTGCGTCGAGCAACTGGTTCGCTCGCTCTCGGGTCCGGGGACATCGTGCGCCTCACCGGCGGAGCCGACGTCGTCGTCGATTGCGTGGGAAGCCAAGACAGTTTGTCCAACGCGCTCGAAATCGTCCGCCCCAAGGGACGCATCACGATGGTCGGGATGCCGGGTCACGTGCATCTGGACCTCACCGGTTTGTGGCAGCGCGAGATAACCCTTGCCGGCGCCTATGCCTACGGAACCGAAGTCGTGCCATCTGCGAGCAAGGCAAAAGCGGCGAGTCGTCGAACCTTCGATTTAGCATTCGAATTAGTACTCGCATGCGACCTCGGACGATTGGTCAGCGCGACCTATCCCCTACATCGGGTCAACGACGCCATCGTTCATGCCTCGAACGCCGGATCACGCGGCGCGGTGAAGATCGCATTTGACCTGCGCGCGGAAAAAGAACGCAACCGATGACACTCGCAACCACCTACCTCCGAGAGGTTTCGACCCGTGCCTAGACCAGGATTCGTCCTCGATGTTGATCGCTCCACTCCGCCGATCCTTTTCCATCACGGCGATAGTTTCAAGCTCGAACGACTCCCACCGGGTCGGTCGCGAATCATCTATCCCGGCGAGCCGATCGACTCGCTCGAAGATATCGACGGTGCCATCTATGACGCACTGTTACAGCCGCAGGGCGATAGTGAACCGCTTCCCGCGCTTTTGTTTCCCGGAATGAAACTCACCATTGCATTCGATGATATTTCGCTGCCATTGCCGCCGATGCGTCGCCCCGACATTCGCCAACGCGTCATCGAGCAGGTGCTAGATCTCGCTGCCGCGGCCGGAGTTGACGATGTCGAACTCATCGCCGCCTTGGCACTGCATCGACGCATGACCGAAGACGAACTGCGTCACGCCGTTGGAGACCGCGTGTACGACGCCTTCGCACCTCAAGGACTGCTGTACAACCACGACGCAGAAGACCCTGACAATTTGACCGTTGTCGGAACCACCGATCACGGCGAGGTAGTCGAGATCAACAAACGCGCCGCCGAAAGCGACCTGCTCGTCTACGTCAATATCAATATCGTTTCGATGGATGGCGGCTGGAAAAGCACCGCTACAGGTCTGTCGAGTTACACCAGCATCAAACACCATCACAACGTCAAGACGATGCAACACAGCAAGTCATTCATGGACCGCCCGAACTCGGAACTCCACACGTCCAACTGGCGAATGGGCAAAGTCCTCAAAGATTCTGGAATCAACATTTTTCAGATCGAAACGACGATCAACAACAACGTGTTCGGAACGACTGGCCCACTGAGCGTGTTGCAAAAACGTGAATGGGAATGGACGACGCGAGATCGCATCACATTCATGGGCATGAAGGCCGGACTTGATCGGATGTCCCCCCGAACACGGCGCTCAGCGTTTCAAAGTTGGAAGGCCCCGCACCAATTGACTTCGGTGCAGGCTGGCGAAGTGGAAGCAGTTCATGAAATCACTACTGCCAACGTCTTGAAACAGCACCTCGTTCCAGTCGAAGGTCAAACCGACATCATCACGATGGGGCTTCCCTATATCTCGCCTTACAACGTCAACTCCATCATGAATCCCATCTTGGTGATGTGTCTCGGCCTTGGTTACTTCTTCAACTTGTACCGAGGAAAACCGCCAGTTCGTCAAGGTGGCGTGCTCATCATGAGTCATCCGACACCGTGGGAATTCCACCCCGTTCACCATCCGAGCTATATCGATTTCTTTGAGCAGGTCTTGGCCGACACCACCGACCCAGTCGAGATCGAAGCCAAGTACGAGACCCAATTCGCGGAGGACGAGTGGTATCGCCATCTCTATCGCACGTCCTACGCCTATCACGGCGTTCATCCGTTTTACATGTGGTACTGGGGTGCCCATGCGCTGCAACATCTTGGCCAGGTCATCATCGTGGGCGGCGATGTCCGTGCGGTTCGGCGACTCGGTTTCAAGCCCGCCTCCACGCTCCAAGACGCACTTGAGATGGCATCGGACACGGTTGGTCCAGCCGGGACGATCACCCATCTACACAACCCGCCGGTTCTCATGGCGGATGTGACGTGACCGAGCGGTCCACGAACTGGACGTCCAACCGTCGGCGATCGGGCATCCCGGCCGCGAGCGCGTTCGAGTTGGTCCGGCGAATTCCGGTGAATCGCTCGACCGTTTCGAACCAGATGCGAGGGGCAACCGCCGCGACAATGCGTCGGGTGCCATTCCCGCTTCGCCCGCCCACCACACCCCAAGGTGTCGAACTTCCGAAGATTCCCGGCAAACTCGGTGCCGATTACGACACTGCTTGGGCCCGCCGCTACCCGGCGCGGTTCGCACGAGTGTTGATGGTCGAGGGCGTGGTCAAGCCAATGATGCGGGTACTTGCGTCGCCAACCATTCGAGGTCTCGACCAACTCCACGATCTCGACGGAGCCGCCGTCTTCGCCGCCAACCACCACAGCCATCTCGATACGCCACTCATGTTGTCGGCGATTCCCGATCCGTGGCGGCATCACATGATTGTCGGCGCGGCGGCCGATTATTTCTTCGGCAACAAACTGACTGCACCGCTTTCGGCGTTGGTCATCGGGGCGATCCCCATTGAGCGAACCAAGATCGGCCGAAAGTCTGCCGACCAAGCGGCATCGCTCATCGATGACGGTTGGTCCATGCTGATCTTTCCCGAAGGTGGACGAAGCCCCGATGGGTGGGGACAGCCATTTCGCGGGGGCGCCGCATACCTCTCATTGCGCTGCGAAGTCCCCGTGATCCCCGTGCACGTCGAGGGAACCAGTCGCATTTTGCGCAAGGGCCACTCGGTGCCATCGCCGTCGCCGACCACCATCACCTTTGGTCGACCAATGACTGCCGATGCGGGTGAAGATTCACGAAAGTTCGCAGTCAGAATCGAAGCCGCAGTCGCGGCACTCGCTGATGAAGAAGCAACCGATTGGTGGCAAGCCCGAAGGCGAGCCCATGGGGCGACGACACCTTCGCTTCAAGGCCCCGAACTTGGCGCATGGCGACGCACGTGGTCGCTTGGTGAACGCGGCCCGAAGCGGCGACGCCCTGCTCGATGGCCCGACCTCGGCTAACAACCGCGTACGTAGCGGTGATTGTTAGGGCCCGGCGACAACTGACGTCGTTGACGCCGACGTATACACCAATGCGCAACGAATCTCGCTCGTCCGATGCCCACAGGTGAGGGCGAACGATTCATAGTCTGATCCCACTGGCGCGGCATCGAACATCTCGTCGCAGGCCTGACCATCCCCATCGCCGCACCGCGCAAACAACGCATCAAGGGTCGCATCGTCACCTACGTGTCTGGGCAAATTGCCGGCCTCTATGGCCGCAGGATCGGGGGCTTGTTCCCCCGCGTTCTTGTTGGATGCAGCGAGGTTTTCGACGCCAGTGCAATCGACGCGGGCTGCAGTCATCTGACTTTCGATCAATGCCGATGGCAAGACCGCTCGATTGAGATAGCGCGAGCCGACATCGTTCGCGATGCGATCGACATAACATTGCGCAACTGCGTGGGTGATCTGACCGTCGCTGTCAGCGACCATCTGGTCAATTGCCGCCTGGCGATCGAACGGCTCACCTCGATCAACTAGGGCAATCACTATCAACAGGGCGACTGCGGCCGCCACAACGATCAGCAACGCTGATCGCGGCGTCAGCCGCGCGAGCACCTCGCTCGCATGGCGCCATCGATTGAGGCTTCGTTCATACATCGTCAACGGTTCACCATCTCGACTCAGTCGACCAATCGAAGTCCGCTCGGCGCGATCGATGCATCGGCATGGGCAAGATCGACGACGAATTCGGTGAGATGCGCTGGAAAAACATGTTCACTCACGAGTACGGCAACGCCTGATTCAGACGAAGTGATTCGTTCGCAGCGCAACACTGGTGAGCCAGTCGGAATGCCGAGCAGTTCAGCATCATGGGATGATGCTGCCGCCGCGCCAATAGTTTGTACCGCTCCGCCGAGTGCAACACCGATGAGCTCGTAAAACGGAGATCGCTCGACATCGGCTCGCGAAAGTTCGGCACCGTAACGTTCGGGGCACCACACCGTGACCAATGCAAACGGTTCGCCGTCAGCCATATTGAGGCGACGCACTCGCAACACGGTCTCGGACCCTAAAATCGTCTGTACCCGAGGAGGAGCAGCAACAAATCGGAAATCAAGTACCCGTCGTTCCGATTGCACCCCTTCGCCAGCAAGTTGACTTTCAATAGTTCCGAGTCGACCGAGAACCTGCCGCAACGGGTCGGCGGCCACGAACCAACCGAATCCTTGGCGCGAATCGACAAGCCCCTCCAGGCGAAGCAGTTCCAGCGCTCGCCGCACCGTGACTCGACTTGCCCCGTATTCGTGGGAAAGTTCTGACTCGCTCGGCAGTAGTCGACCCGCGCCGAGTTCGCCCGAATCGAGGCGAGCTCGCAGTGCTTCGGCAATGTGCTGATAACGGGTTTGTCTCACTTGTCTGCTACTTGTCTACCATTGAGTACTTGTCCTATACTTGTCTACACCACCTGTCAACGCATGGACCTTCCGTCCATGAGCCGCCATACCAATCAACGAGGAGCAAGACCATGGCAGTCTTGGCCACAACACCGATCGAACTCGTCAACGAGGTCTATGACCGACTGTCGATGCGCACCGCCCTCGGCCGCCAACGCCTGGGCCGACCGCTGACCTTCGCCGAGAAGGTTCTCATCAATCACCTTCGCGATCCACAAGGCCAACAACTCGAGCGGGCAAAGTCTTACGCCGATCTCGATCCAGATCGCGTTGCGATGCAAGACGCCACGGCACAAATGGCCTTACTGCAGTTCATGACCGCCGGATTACCGCAGGTTGCGGTTCCATCGACGGTGCACTGCGACCACCTCATTCAAGCTCGAGACGACGGCAAAGTCGACTTGCTGTCGGCACTCGAAACCAACTCCGAGGTGTACGACTTTCTTGAATCAGTGTCAGCAAAATACGGCGTCGGATTCTGGAAGCCGGGCTCGGGAATTATCCACCAAGTGGTGCTTGAACAATACGCATTCCCGGGCGGAATGATGATCGGAACCGATAGCCATACGCCAAACGCAGGCGGTTTAGGCATGGTCGCAATCGGGGTTGGTGGTGCCGACGCAGTAGACGTCATGACCGGTTATCCGTTCAATGTTCGTTGGCCGAAGTTGATCGGCGTGAATCTGACCGGTCAGCTCAGCGGTTGGTCCGCACCGAAGGACATCATCTTGAAGGTCGCGGAAATCCTCACGGTAAAGGGCGGAACCGGCGCGATCGTCGAATATTTCGGGCCGGGAGCATCGGCTATTAGCTGCACGGGCAAAGCCACCATCTGCAATATGGGGGCTGAAATCGGCGCGACGACCTCACTATTTGCCTATGACGAAGCAATGAGTCGCTATCTCAACGCAACCGGCCGCGGCGACATCGCCGACGCAGCAGATCAGGTCGCAGGTGACTTGCGAGCCGATGACGAAGTTCTTGCTGATCCAGGGCGATTCTTCGACCTAGTAATCGACATTGACCTTTCGAGTCTCGAGCCACTCATCAACGGGCCGCACACCCCTGACCTAGCTCGACCCGTCTCGGCTCTTGGAGCCGAAGCGCGGTCCAAGGGTTGGCCGACCGCAATTAGCTCCGCGCTCGTCGGTTCGTGCACGAACTCAAGCTATGAAGACATCACCCGAGCGGCCAGCATTGCGCGCCAAGCGTCCGCTGCAGGCCTGACCTGCAAGACCGAATTGTTGATCACGCCAGGAAGCGAACAAGTCCGAGCAACAATCGAACGTGACGGACTTCTCGCCGACCTTGAGGCCATCGGCGCGACGGTCCTCGCGAACGCGTGTGGACCGTGCATTGGTCAATGGGCCCGCACCGACGTTCACGAAGGTGACGCGAATACCATCGTCACCTCGTACAACCGAAACTTCCCGAAGCGCAACGATGGCTTCGCTAGCACGCTGGCCTTTGTCACCTCGCCCGAGACTGTCGTTGCACTTGCCCTCGCCGGTACAGTCGATTTCAACCCGTTAGTCGATTCACTTCCGGCGCCAGACGGTAAGCAGATCACGTTGGAAGTCCCTCGGGGCGAGGAACTACCAGCATTGGGATTTACTCCAGGCGCGAACGGATTCGTCACCCCGCCATCGGATAGTTCCAACGTCAAAGTTGCGGTCGACCCATCGAGTGATCGACTGCAACTCCTCGAGCCGTTTGCCGCGTGGGACGGAAAAGACTTTACAGATCTCGCGGTACTGCTCCGCGCCGAAGGCAAATGCACCACTGACCACATCTCCGCAGCTGGACCATGGCTCAAGTTTCGCGGCCATCTCGAAAACATCAGCGGAAACCTTTTCCTTGGCGCAATCAATGCATTCACCAACGAAGCCGGCACCGGCATCGATCAACTCGATCAAACAAAAAAATCGCTTCCTGAAATAGCTAAGCACTATCACGAGAACGGAATCGGCTGGGTAGCGATCGGCGATGAAAACTACGGGGAAGGCTCATCAAGAGAACATGCGGCGATGGAACCGAGATTCCGGAATGCCAAAGCCATTATCTGCCGATCGTTTGCTCGCATCGCCGAGACCAACCTCAAAAAGCAGGGCGTATTGCCCCTCTGGTTCGGCGATCCCACCGATTACGACCGCATACGCGTTGATGATCGTATTTCAATTCTCGGGCTCGATGAACTAGCGCCTGACCGAGCGGTTCGGTGCGAAATCCGCCATGCGGATGGATCAATCGAGCCATTTGTTTGCTCACACACGATGAATGCCGAGCATATTTCGTGGTTCCGTGCCGGTGGAGCACTCAACATCATTCGTCAGCAACACAGCGCATAACCACCACATGATTTAGTCCATATGGCACCTTGTAGGCAGACCAACTCTCGCGTACACCTGTAGTGAGCGATTTCGGAGTAGGTGTGTGACCAAGTCCAAGCGAAGCGATCTGCCCACCATTGCCTTCGTTCATGGCGTCATGAGTGCTGCTCCCGGGGTGCTGATGGTCATCAATGGCGACGGCGTCATCGAGTGGATTAGCGACGCATCGACCTATCTCATTGGGTCCCCGCCGGCCGAACTCATTGGTCGCAATATCTTCGATTATGTACTCGCCGAGGACGTTGATCTCGTCGTCGAGTCGCTCGCCCACGCTGCCGCACAAACCGATCAAATCTCGGGGCAATTCGGCGAAATGGAATTTCGCTACCGACGACCCAATGGCTCGGTCGGAGTCTTAGGAGCTTCGACGGTCAACCGAGTTGATGAAAGCGACGTTGGCGGCATCGTCGTGCAGGTGCAAGACGTAACGGAACGTCGCCTAGCTGATGACGTGTTGAGGTCAATCGTCGCCGACGTTGACATCACCGAAACGATGCAACTCGTTGCAAAACTTGTCGAAGAGCAGCTCGGCCAAAGTCATGTAGTCGTAGGGGTTGGCCCAGTCGACGGTTCATTTCGCTTGGCCGCATCAAGTGCCAGCGTCGATCGCCAACTCGGCGACTCCGAACCGCAAGACGCTCCCCTGGTTAACCCGATCATGATCGACGCACCGTGGGTTCGAGCCATGCACAGCAACGCCATTGTCATCGATGCCAACATCGAAACGCTGCCGAGTTGGCTGCGCACTGAAGCGCGAAGTCAAGGCTTCAAAAGCTGTTGGTCGTTTCCGATTTCACAAAATGCGACGAGTGAACCCGAGGCCTGCATCATGGTTTGGCGCGACTCGGCGGGCGCGCCCTCCCCTGGTGCTCGAATGGCAGTCGAACGTGCAGGTCGGCTGATTGCGCTTGCCTTAGAGCGGCGACGTACCCACAGCGAACTCGTGCACGCGGCGCGTCATGATCCACTCACGGGCCTGCCGAATCGAGCACAGTTCTTCCGTCGCTTGGCCCGCGAACTGCGCCGCGACCAGGAACTCGTCGCGGTCTTGTATCTCGACCTCGACGGATTTAAACCAATCAACGACCGGTTCGGCCACCGGGCTGGCGATCAAGTACTCATGGCGGTCAGTCGGCGAATCGAAGAAGTGCTTCGACCCCACGACATGACTGGTCGGCTAGGCGGCGATGAGTTCGGCGTTATTTGTCCGCTCGTGCATGACCCGAATGAAGCAATCGCAATCGCCGAACGCATCATGGAATCGGTGGCGAAGCCAATCCAACTCCATGCCGAGATGATCCGAACATCCGAGATGGCCTTGTTGGCAGGATCGCCGGTGCTCGATCTTCGAGACAGCGACGGGATCGTCGAAGTCACCGTGAGCACCAGCATTGGCATCGTGTTCAGCTCCGAGGTAGAGGCCGATCATGAGCGGCTTGTCGAGCTCGCCGACGCTGCCATGTACAAAGCCAAACGAGCGGGACGAGGTACCTGGTATCGCTCGACTGGCAATCCGGAATCCGCAATTATCTAACCCGGATCGCCAGATCGCTTCCGGCAGGTGGCGTCAGTCGACTCCCGGTCGTCGAGCGGACTCATGACCACGCGCGGCCTGCGCATTGACGACTGCAGTTGGCATCGTTGCTGCTAATTCTTCCGGGGTTGGTTCACCCCATCGGCGGGCCTGTTCGGGCAATAGGTCGACAATGGCCGCCATGATCTGTTCGCTATCGATCTCGGGATCGATCAACTCAAGATCAATACGCGGGCCTACCCGAACCGTCACCGTCGGCGGGTCAGTCACGTTCCAAAGATTCGGAATCTTGGCATTACGCGGCCACACTTTTTCCGTTCCCCACAAGCCAATGGGAATGACCGGGGCGCCACTCATGGCCGCGAGCCGCGCTGCCCCCCATCGAGCCTTCAGGACTGGATCGAAAAATCCCATGCCTCGGGGGATAGTTCCTTGCGGCATCAAGACCACAATCTCGCCTGCCTCAAGTGCCGAAAGCGCCTCTTGGAGGGGCTCGTCGCTTCCCGTGCCGCGCTCGACGCGAATGCCACCCATAGCTCGCGCCAAGTCACCGACGATTGGCGCGTCGAAAACTTCCTTTTTCCCCAAGAACCGAACTGGTCGCCCCGTTTTCGCGATCGCGAATCCGATCGCAGCCACGTCGAAATAACTGCGATGGTTTGCACACAAAATCGCGGGCCCATTCGCCGGAATCCATTCGGTACCGCTCACCGAAAGATCGACATAGGGAGCGAGACCGGGGCGCACAAACGGGAAGAGCAGTCGTTGCGGTTCCAACCCAACAAGTTTCGGAACACCGGGAGGCAGGTCGAGGTAGCGAGTCGGCCAGCGACGAATGAGTGCTTGCACTCGCATGCGCGGATCCGGATTGACGACGACCGGATGACCAACGGCATTCAGTAGCGGTACGTCGTAGTAGCTATCGGAATACGCGTAGCTCGCTGCGAGCGACACGCCATGTCCGCTAGCCCACGAACGCGCTGCTCGGAACTTTCCATGACTCCAAACAAACTCGCCAGCGATCGTCCCGTCGTATTTTCCATCCAGTTCGCCATAGCGGGTCGCGATAACCGCATCGAATCCGAGGAGGTCGGCAAGAGGCTTCACCAAGTCATACGGGGTGGTCGTCGCCATCACCACAAGCCGGCCCGCTGATCGATGTTCATCGATCAGCACATGGGCATAGGGCTGGACGAGATCAATCAGCGTCTCAGCGGCAAGTTGGCCGGCGCGTTGAGCTGTTTCTCGAGACCAATCAGCCGCAATCGCCGCTGCTTGGCGAGCAAGCAACATCGACGGCAGATTTTCGCCTAGTGCATTAAACAACCGGAACATCACGCCTTGACCGGGGATGGACCGATCAGAAAGCAATCCAACCGAGCGCAGCGAAGCGCTAATCGCCGGACCACTTGCTCCGGTCAGCAACGTTCGGTCGAGGTCGAAAAATGCGGCGCCTTGCTTCGGCGCGTGGTTGACCGTCTCGTCGGGGGTCAGTTCTGACATGGGCGCACCGTATCGCTCAGTTCGGTTCGACGTTCCGTCCACGTCGGTAAACGGGAAGAAGCTGGCCGGGGGGTTGGCCAGCTTCTTCGGGGGAATGGGGACTTTGTCCCACAAACCCGGCTCGAGGGTGGCTCTGTCCGGGGGAGAACGAGCCACCTACTCGGCGGTGTAGTTCGTAGTGTGACGGAACCGGGGTTATCTGTCCAACAGTTATTAACGATGTATGCCATCATTAAAGGCGATGGACCTCCGCCAACTCAACGCGCTCGTCGCAGTCGCCGATACCGGAAGCTTTTCTGCCGCCGCCCGATCGCTTCATACTGTGCAATCAAACGTCTCGACTCACATCGCTCGACTCGAACGCGAACTTTCCACCACCCTCATTGATCGCACCAACGGGTCGCTCACCGAAGAAGGCATCGCAGTCGCAACGCGAGCTCGCCACATTCAAAGTGAACTCGACGCGCTCGTCGCCGACCTCGTATCGATGCATGATGAGATCACAGGCAGCGTCCGCATCGGGGTCATCGGAACAACGGCGCGATGGCTCGTTCCCAATTTGATCGTGGCCATGCAGGCTCAGCATCCGAATGTGCACATGGTCGTCACCGACGCCACAACCAAATCGTTGGTCCCTCAGCTTGTCGACGGGCGGCTTGATTTGGCGATCGTGCACCTTCCGCTGGAGGAATCGGACCTGATGGCGGAGAATCTGTTTGATGAAGATCCGATGCTGGTCGTGCCACTTTCGCATCCACTCGCGAAAAAACATCGGGTCACATTGCCTGAAATCGCCAAGTATCCGATGCTGCTTGAACCTCAGGGAACAGGATTTCGCGACATGCTTGACGCACAAGCATCAGCGGTCGGAGTCACCCTCACACCCCAAGCCGAAATCGATGGCATGCGCCTTCTCGCGTCGTTGGTCTTCCAAAGTTTTGGCGCCGCGATACTGCCGGCGAGCGCCGCACCCAACCGCGTTGTTGGTGAGTGGAAGAAGATCCACATTCAAGGCCTTGATGCTCGTTCGGTGGGAATCGCGTGGCGCCGACGCGGACTCCTAGCCGCTCCAGCACGAGCGGCGCGCGACGTCGTTCGCCAGGTCGTTGCCGCCGAAGCTCCTGGCCAAAGTGGTATCCATCCCGCTGAGCGTGGACGCGAAACTGAATCAGCCGAACAGTCCCCACGGCCGCTCGCCGATACCCGAACTCAGCCCAGCCGATGACCACAGGTCGCCATTTCAGCCAGCCTCGTGACATGAAGTTGCCCGCACCGATCCGTGCTCGGGTTCCTGGGGCGGTATCGGCTGCCGCAATCGGCATAGGCGGACGGCCAGTGATTGTCGTCACTGTTGATTCCACCATTAAGCGCGGCGCTCTCACCGAAGCCGACGGCGACACACTGGCCGAAGCGGCGCGAATTGCGTATCGCGAACGTCTGCCCATCGTCGCGTACTTAGCGTCAAGCGGAGCCGACGTCGGCGACGGGGTCGCAGCATTGGTTGGCTGGGGACGGGCCGCTCGCGAACTCGTCCGCTGCTCAGGCATAGTTCCAATCGTGTTGGTGGTCACAGGTCCCGCGGTTTCGGGCCCGGCGCTGCTCCTCGGACTCGCTGACATTGTGATCATGACACCCGATGCCTATGCATTTGTTTCGGGGCCGCGAATGGTGACGTCCTTTACGGGCGTGCCAATAACAACAGCAGACCTCGGCGGACCCGCTACCCACAGTCGGCTGAGTGGAGTCGCTTCTCTGTTGGCGAACGACCTCAACCATGCTCAGGATCTCGTTGCGCTCGTCCTTGGCTTCTTGCCGGCCAATGCCGATGAAGAGCCGCCCCGACTCCAAACCGACGACCGCGCAGACCGACTCACGCCCGAAGCATGCGAGTTTCTGCCTGCTTCGCCAATGGGAAGCTACGACGTTCGCTCGATCGCTCGATCCATCGTTGACGATGGCGAAATCGTCGAAATCCGAGCTGATTGGGCCGCCAATCTCGTCACCCTGTTTGCCACCATTGGTGGGCGACCGGTCGGCATCGTTGCGAACCAACCCCAAATTCTTGCGGGAACTCTCGACATCCACGCCTCGCAGAAGGGCGCTCGATTCGTCGCATTTTGCGATTCGTTTAACTTGCCGATCCTGACGCTGGTCGACACTCCCGGGTTCTCTCCCGGCAAAGACCTCGAGTGGCGCGGCATGATCCGTCACGGAGCGCAGCTCGCCTTCGCCTATGCCCGCGCCACCGTTCCGCGGATCAGCCTGACTGTTCGAAAAAGCTACGGCGGCGCGTTCATTGTCATGGATTCAAAGACAATGGGTAACGATCTTGCCCTTGCCTGGCCATCAGCGGAGATTGCCGTAATGGGGGCCAAAGGCGCGGTTGAGATTCTGCATCGACAGGCCAACATCAGTGAGCGGCGCGACCTCGAAGCCGCCTACGAAAAACGACTTTTGAACCCCTATCGCGCAGCAGAACGCGGGCTCCTCGACATCGTCATTGCCCCATCAGAATCACGGCGAGAAATCCATGCGGCAATCGAAGCGCTGTCCACCAAACGAGAGCGCCTAGTAGCGCGATCTCACGACAATTCTCCGCTCTAGGGTCATCAAGGCTGACCTGAACGGCGTAGTCTGGAAACCCTGAGGTTCAATTCGATCAAGAACTGGAGTTGTTGTGGCCGAGAGTGTGACGATTACCGACAATCGAACTGGTGAATCCGTTGAGGTTCCGATCCTCAACGGCGGCGTCGATGCCCGGGAATGGTCCAATCTCATGCCGGGGACGTGGTTTTACGACCCTTCATTCGCGGTGACTGCAGCGGCCACGAGTGCCATCACTGAACTCGATGGCGAAAATGGAATTCTGCGCTATCGCGGCTACCCCATCGAGCAACTGGCAGAGAATTCGACCTACCTCGAAGTTGCTTATTTGCTCATCCACGGAGAATTACCAACCACCGAGCAATACGACGCATGGCATCACGAGATCACCTATCACACGTTTATTCACGAAAACGTGCGCAAACGATTCATGGATGGTTTCCATCACGACGCCCATCCCATGGGCATGTTCGTCTCGACCCTTGCCGCACTCTCGACGTTTTATCCCGAAGCAAAAGACATTTATGACCCCATCAATCGCCACAAGCAGGTCATTCGATTAATCGCCAAGATGCCGACCATCGCGGCCGGAACGCACCGTCACAGCGTCGGCATGCCATTCGTCTATCCCGACAATGAACTCGATTTCGTGTCCAATTTCTTATCCATGATGTGGAAGGTCGCAGAGCCCCACTACCAGCCCGACCCGGTACTCTCGCGTGCGCTCGAAGTCCTGTTTATCTTGCACGCCGATCACGAGCAGAACGCAGGCACCACCACCATGCGGGTTGTCGGAAGCGCCCACTCCGATCCGTACATCTCAACATCGGCCGCGGCTGCGGCGCTGTATGGGCCTCGACACGGCGGAGCCAACGAGCAGGTCATTCGTATGTTGACCGAAATTGGATCGATCGACAATGTCGACGCCTATATCACCGAGGTCAAAGCTGGCAAGGTAAAGCTTCAAGGATTCGGCCATCGCGTCTACAAAAACTTTGATCCCCGAGCAACCATCATCAAAAAAATCGCTCACGAGGTTTTCGAAGTGACAGGCAAAAACCCCCTCCTTGACATCGCTCTGAAACTCGAAGAGGTTGCGCTCGCCGACGATTACTTCGTCAGCCGCAAGCTGTACCCCAACGTCGACTTTTACTCAGGACTCATTTATCAGTCGATGGGATTTCCGACCGAAATGTTCACGGTTCTGTTTGCGATTCCGCGGACGGCCGGTTGGCTTGCGCACTGGCTTGAATTGCTTGAACAAGATGTCCGAATCGCTCGGCCGCGACAGCTCTATGACGGCCCCGCCGTCAGAAACTACGTCGGTATCGAAAGCCGCTAGCTGTCGATCCTCGATCGCTCAGCTTCGCTTAGCGATCGCTTGCTGCAGTCACGTCGATCATGATTTTACCGACGTTGTCGTTCGCTTCCATCACCTGGTGAGCGTCGGCAATCGCGTCGAGCGGAAAACGGCGGTCAATCACCGGCACAAGTTTTGCAGTCGCAAACATCGGAAGCATCTCAGCGGCGAACCGTCGAGTAATCGCAATCTTCTCTTCGATGGGACGCGACCGAAGCACCGTGCCGATGAGTGCAGCGCGTTTCGGCAGCAATTTTGCAATATTGACCTGAGTGATGCCGCCGCTCATCACGCCGACCTGGACGATTCGACCGCCAACTGCAACGCAATCGATGTTGCGATCGACATAGTCGCCGCCGACGACATCGATAATTACGTCGATACCGACGCCGCGACCGAATTCGGCCGCAGCAACAACAAAATCGTCTTGTCGATAATCAACCGCAACATCAGCACCTAGTGCCCTACATCGATCAAGCTTTGTCGACGAAGCCGTGACGATGACCCGAGCCCCGATTGCCTTAGCGATTTGGATCGCGGCCGTGCCAACGCCAGAACCACCGGCATGAATCAGAACAGTTCGACCCGACGTCAAACCTCCTTGCACCACCATTGCGTCAAATGCCGTGATCCACACCTCGGGTATCGCGGCGCCATCGGCCAGTTTAATCGCGTCCGGTACCGCCATGACCTGGCGTTCATGCACCGCGATGCGCTCAGCGTAGGAGCCCCCGCCGACGATGCCCATAACCGCAGCGCCGACCGGCCACAGCGCAGCGCGTCCGCCGACCTCGATGATCCGACCACTGAACTCCATACCCGGGATCTCAAAGCGCATCGGAGGACCAGGATAGAAACCTCGCCGTTGCAGCAAATCCGCTCGATTGAGCGCGGTTGCCACAATTTCAACAACGATCTCTTCGGGCCCGGGCCTCGGATCAGGCACGTCGCGCATCGTCAATACATCAGGTTCGCCGTAAGACTCGAGAACTATTGCTTTCATGAATAACGAAGCTACTGCGCGGCACGATCATCGCCGTCTCCCTATCCGAGCGGCCGTGTCGTCGGATCCGACGCGATGGTCCGTGCCCATTTGTAATGTGCTTTTCCCGTCGGGAGGCGTTCGCAATGATCCACAAGGATCCACTTACGCGGAACCTTGTAACCCGACAGGTGCAGTCGACAATAGGCAACAAGGTCTGCCACAACCGGTGGTTCCGCCTGCGATCGACTCGAGATGACCGCAACTACTTGTTCGCCAAATCGTTCGTCGTCGATACCCACGACGAGAGCGTCGAACACGGCCGGGTAGCCCTTAATCACGTTCTCGACTTCTTCGGGGAAGACTTTTTCGCCCCCGGTATTGATCGACGTTGAGCCCCGACCGAGCAACGTGATCGCACCATCGCCTTCGACCCGCGCGAGATCCCCCGGCACCGACCAGCGAACGCCGTCGATGGTCGGAAACGTCGACGCGGTTTTTTCCGCATCGCCGTGATATCTCAGGGGAATGTTTCCGCTACGAGCCAAACGCCCAATCTGCCCGGGCGCGACCGGACGAAGTTCGTCATCAAATACCGCAGTGTCGACATCGGCGATGAGCTGGAGCGAACCATCAATGTCAGAACGGCGCAGGTGGCCTTGACCGCCAGTTTCCGATGCCCCGAGTGTGTCGACCACTGAAACACCAGACAGCAGAGCCTGCAACTGACTTTTGACGCTCGCCGATAACACGGCTCCAGCCGATGCAATGACCTGAAGCGACGACATGTCGAAGCGTGCTCGATCGCGAGCAAGAGCATCCGCGAGTGGCCGAGCGGTCCCATCACCAATAACCATGACCAACGCGACCCGTTCCGACGAGATCAAGTCGAGGGCTATCTCGGCGTCGAAGTGTCGGCCCGTGTCAAGAATGAGCGCGCCACCGGTGAGCAGGGTCTGCAGGGCAACCCACATGGCGCCACCATGGATAAGTGGACACAAGGGCAGACGGCGCATGATCAGGTCGCCGCGACGAACCCGATCAATGATTTGATCGGGTTCGGTGAGCATCGGCACCCCCTTTGACGGCCTCCCGCGTCCGCCAAGCGCGGCGAAATACAAATCCTCGTGTCGCCACACCACGCCCTTTGGCGAGCCAGTGGTCCCGCCGGTATACAAGACATACATGTCATCACCCGAACGAGCGCCTTGCTCGAGTGGTCCCGCGCTCTGAGCCGTCAGCGCCGCCGAATAGTCGGCACCTGCCCTGAGGACAGAAATCAGCGCCGGAACATCGTTGCGGATCGCCGCGATCGACGGCACAAACTCTGGTTCAGTCACCACCGCTCGCATTCCCGAGTCGACGAAGATATAGCGCAGTTCGTCCGGCACCGAGCGATAGTTCACATTCACCGGAACCGCTCGAAGTTTGAACAGCGCCAACATGGCCTCGATGAATTCCGCGCCGTTGTACAAGTGCAACCCAACGAAGTCGTGCGCGCGAATGCCCTCAGCACGAAAAACGTGTGCGAGTCGGTTACTGCGTTCGTCAAGGTCCGCGTAGGTTCGCCGGACCGTCACTTGTCCGGCAGCGCTGCAGACAAGTGCCTCGTTGTCGGGCACTGTGGCTGCGACTGCCTCGAAAAGGTCTGCGAGATTGAATTCCACAACCAACACGCTAGGTGAATGCGCATCATGCGCTGCGCACGTGTCAGCATGTCAAGGTGGACGAACGATCACAGGTTCAAGACATCACCGTTGACCGTGAGCGATCGGTGACCGTCGTATTCGGCGATGACCTCTCCCACACCTTCGATTTGCTCGAAATGCGCCTCAATTGCCCATGTGCATCATGTCGCGGCGACCGCGACCGCGACCGCGACCCGTGGCCAAAACCAGGTAACCCTGAACCAATAGCCATTACCAATGCCGAACTTCACGGCGCATGGGGCCTAGGCATCGTTTGGAACGATGGCCACAGCACCGGCATCTATCCATGGGAAGCGCTCCGGCGCTGGGCCGATGAAGGTCGACCCGGCTTCACTCCCGATTCGGGACGCGGGATCTGAAAATGGATTTCGAGTGGGCTCCATCGCTGCTCAAGCTCCAATCCGAAGCGATCGAGGTTGGTCGACAGGCCGTCGCCGGACGCGACATTCACGAAGACTCGTGGCTGATCGGCACGTCACGCGAGTTTTCGCTTGAACTTGCCGAGCGTGGCTGGCTCGGCATGACTTGGCCAATTGCGGAAGGCGGCGGCGGACGGAGCGCCCTTGAACGATTCGTGGTGTTCGAAGCGCTCATCGGAACCGGCGCACCATTAGCGACCTCATGGTTCGCCGATCGCCAAATTGGACCGACGCTGTTGCAGTTCGGTACCGCCGAACAACGTCGCCGGTTTCTTCCCGAAATAATTGCAGGTACGTCAGCCTGGTCGATCGGCATGAGTGAACCAGACGCAGGTAGCGATGTGGCCTCGATTCGCACCCGAGCCGAGCGCGCCGGCAACGGCTGGATCATCAACGGCACCAAGGTTTGGACCAGCGGCGCAGCCAGTGCCGATTGGTGCTATCTCATCGCCCGGACCGACCCCGAAGCCGCCCCCCATGCTGGCCTATCGGAATTCGTCGTTGACCTCCATAGTCCCGGCATTTCAATTTCCCCAATTACCGACATGACCGGCAATCAGCATTTTTGCGAAGTCGTCTATACCGATGTTCGAGTTCCCGCTGACAATCTCATCGGCCAACAAAATGGGAGCTTCGGGCAAGTCATGCGCCAAATGGAACATGAACGAGGCGGCATTGATCGCCTGGTTAGCAATCGAGCACTTTACGACGAGTTCCGTGACCTAGCCGATCGTGACAACCCAATCGTTCGCCAAGAGATTGCCCGTATCGAATCGAGCTACCGCATCGGGCGACTACTGGTGTTGCGTGAAGTGTTGGGGCAAGCGCCAAAAGGTTTTTCGGCCGCGACCAAAACTTTCTGTACTGAGTTTGAGCAGCGGGTCGCCGCATTCTGCGGTCAGGTCGCAGGAGCAGACGCGATGATCGCCAGCCGAGTTGCCCGCAACGTCTGTTACGCACCGGCTTACACAATCATGGGCGGCACAACGCTGATTTTGCGCAACATCTTGGGTGAACGCATGCTCGGCCTGCCTCGAGAACCTCGATAGCGGCCAAGCACCCGCAAGGCTCGACGCGGGAACGGGCAGGAGCGTCGCCACCGCCTAGGCTCACCGGATAGCACTCATCAACGAGAGATTTCCTGGGGGATTCCGGTGGCTGTAACAGACCGTATCGACACCAATACAACCGTGCACCACCGCACCTGTCCCCTTTGTGAAGCGACGTGTGGACTCGAAATAACCATGAAGGGTGATCAAGTCGTTCGGGTTCGTGGCGACCGGTCAAATCCGTTCAGCAATGGTTTTATCTGTCCCAAGGGTTCAAGCATCGGAAAACTTCATAGCGACCCGGACAAGGTCCGCGTTCCGCTGATTCGACGCGGCGATGATCCCGCTACTGCAACGTGGGACGAGGTGTCATGGGATGAAGCGTTCGAGGAAATCGAGCGAGGCCTCATGCCAATCATCGAAAAACACGGACGCGATGCGATCGCGATTTATCGAGGGAATCCATCTGCCCACACGCTCGCCGGCGTGCTTTACAACCGAGTTTTGGCGAAGAGTCTTGGCAGTCGAAACTTGTATTCAGCATCGTCGGTAGACCAAATTCCCAAACACGTTTCTGGTGGTCTCATGTTCGGCGGCGCATTGATCTACCCCGTACCCGATCTTGACCGCACCGATTATTTGCTCATGCTTGGTGCAAATCCTTGGGAGTCAAACGGCTCGCTGTGCACCGCGCCGGATTTCCCCGGTCGGGTTAAAGCGATTCAAGCACGCGGCGGCAAAGTCGTAGTCGTTGATCCACGCCGCAGTCGGACAGTCGAAGAAGCTGACGAACACGTCGCGATACGACCAGGCGCTGATGCACACATGCTCGTTGCAATTATCAACACCTTATTTAGCGAGAACTTGGTTGACCCCAACAGTCTTGCCACCTATATCAATGGCACCGACGATGTGATGCACGCGTGTGAGCCATTCACCGCTGAACGCGTCGCGCCAATGTGCGGCATCGACGCCGAAGTCATTCGTCGCCTCGCCCGCGAACTTGCTGCGGCCCCAACCGCTGCGGTCTACGGCCGAATCGGGACTTGCACCGTTGAATTTGGCACCATCGCTTCGTGGGCCGTTGACGTGATTAACACGCTGACTGGAAATCTTGACAGCCCCGGTGGGGCGATGTTCCCACTTCCTGCCCACGAGCGGGCAAGCACCCCTGGTCCTGGACGAGGATTTGTCACCGGCCGACATCACAGCCGAGTCAAAGGTTTGCCTGAAGTAATCGGCGAGCTTCCCGTCGCGACGTTGGCAACCGAAATCGAGACCGAAGGCGAAGGTCAAGTGCGCGCGTTGATCACCGTCGCCGGAAATCCAGTCATGTCGACGCCGAATTCGGGACGTCTTGATGCGGCGATCGCATCGCTCGAGTATGTCGTCAGCGTGGATATCTATCTCAATGAAACCTCTCGCCATGCCAACGTCATCTTGCCGGCACCATCACCACTTGAGCGCAGCGAATATGCACTGGCCTTTTATGGAATGGCTGTTCATAACTTCGCCGATTGGTCGGGGCCGATCATCGAACCGGAAGGTCCGATGGAACATCAGGTGCTCTCGCGACTCGCTCTGCTTCTCAGCGGTCAAGGAGCCAACGCCGATACCGCTGTAATCGATCAGCTGATGATCACTGACATCTTGCAGCGTGCGATCGCCGGACCTGACTCACCAATCGCCGATCGGACAGTCGACGAACTGGCCGCCATGTTGGGTGGACACAGTGCAATCGACAATGTCGTCGACGCCATGATCCGAACTGGTGCCTATGGCGACTGGTTTGGTGCCGTCCCTGACGGCCTGTCCATCGCGAAGCTCGAAGCGAATCCGCACGGTATTGACCTTGGCCCTCTGCAACCTCGTTTGCCCGATGCGCTCAAGACAACTAGTGGTCAGGTGGAACTTGCACCTGCCGCCATCATCGGTGATCTTGACCGACTGGCTCAATCGCTCGCACGCCCCGAGAACGGCTCACTTGTATTGGTTGGCCGTCGCCACCTGCGCAGCAACAACAGTTGGATGCATAACGTGAATGTGTTGGTGAAGGGCAAAGCGCGCTGCACGCTGCAAATTCATCCTGATGATGCGGCCGAATGTGGACTCACCGACGGTGGACAAGCGCAAATTGCTTCACGTGTTGGAAAAGTCATCGCACCGGTCGAGGTTACCGATGCCATCCGGGTCGGTGTGGTCAGCCTCCCTCACGGCTGGGGACACGATATGGCTGGCACCCGCATGGGGGTAGCCGAGAGCCATGCCGGGGTGAACTCCAACATTCTTACCGACGAGGATCAGACCGACCCCTTGTCGGGTAACGCGGTCTTGAATGGCATCCCCGTGACGGTCACTGCAGTTTCGACCGCTGCTACCGGCGCCACGAGCAGTTTGTAACGACGTTGGTGGCACCGCTCATGGCGCCAGGAGTGAACTGTTGAGCGGCACGCTCGCCATCGTGCTCACCTATAACAGTCCGGCCGATCTCGAAAAGTGCGTGGCAGCTATCGGCGCACAAACGTTGCCGCCGTCGGCGCTTCTCGTCGTCGATAACGCCAGTTCGCCCCCAGCTTCCGTGCCGAGCGTCGTTTCGGGTATACCAATTTTCCTGGTGCGAGAGGCCCAAAATGCTGGTCCCGCCGGGGGGCACGCTACCGGCCTGCAATGGTTCGCCCAAAGCGACCATGATTCGGCTTGGGTCCTTGATGACGACATGATTCCCGAACCCGATTGCCTTGCCGAATTGCACGAAGTGGTTTTCGCGGGCGATCAAGCACCTGGCAAGTGTCTTGCATTTCCCGCAATCGTTGAGACAGGAAACGTTGATCCGGTTTGGTATCCATCCTGGTGTGGCGTGTTAATCCCCGCCGAAGCTGTTGCTACCGGCGGCGTCCCCCGATCGGATTTCTTTTGGTGGGCTGAAGACACCGAGTACCTCCAGTGGCGATTGCCCCGCAACGGGTTTCCTGGTCGCAACGTGCGAGCGGCCAAAATGTCGCACCTGCGCACGCGTGCCTCCGCAGGTCGACCTGCCTGGAAGGTGTATTACGAGACAAGGAACTCGGTCTACTACCGCCTGCACATCCAGGGAATCAATCGACGGTCGTGCACCCGCCTCGCTAAGACCGCCAGCCGCCTTTTGATGCAGATCTTGTTTCGTGAACCCGACAAGCTCAGCAAAATTCGACTTTTTGCTCGCGGTCTCGTTGACGGGGTGCGAGGTCGACTCGGCATCACCGTTCCAGTTCCCTGATAGCTCGATCAGTTACCTGCGCTTACGGCACCCGTGTCGATGTCGATGTCACCGAGGTTTCCGCTGGGGTGAGGTCGATGCCACACGCTTCTTGGGTGTATTCGGTCATTTGATCAATTGCGTCTTCGCTTCGAGTCTGCGCTTGCTGCAATATCACCAGCAAGCGTGCATAGGAATCCGGATCGGACTTATCAGCGGCACGAAGAGCAGCAAGCGCATCGTCGGCCGAGAGGCGAATTTCGTGAACGTCATCGCCGACATTGCTCGGCGCCACATGCTCGAGCACGCGCAGTTCGGTGACCAACTGTGCAGCCTGGTCACTACTGTCGGTCGCGTCGACGCCGAGCGACGCGAAGTTGGTCCGCTTGATGACGGCGACTTGCTGGCAATAGTGGCCGACGTCGCCGGCCCTACCTCCGAGGTCAGTCTTTTCGGCCAGCAACGACAACACCACAGCCAGCGCGACGCCGCCAGCGACCATGGCTAGCCAAAACAGCGGACGCTCGAACACCGACTTGGGGCTACTGGGTTCTGGTTGTTCCGTCTCCTCGCCCGAACCCTCCATCACGCGAACGTAGGTGTTGACCTGCCATTGGTCAAACATTCGAGCCAAGAGTTGCCACGTTCACACCAGGTGGAGTGCGTGGCGCCGTCGTTACCTCTAAGAACTTCCCATCCAAGTCGAAGTGATCGAGTTTTCATGAACGCAACGACAGTTCTCAACCAGTGCAGCCGACCAGCACCTGACCTCGAACAATAGACATGATTACTGCCAATTCACTAGTGTCCCCGCAGCGATCCCGCCTGAAATCCAGCTGGCCAACGATCGCTTTGCCAGCACCCAGAAAGGGTCACCTGATGAGCAGCCGCAGCGAAATCATCGAAAATCTGCGCACGGTTTTCACGTCCTTCGGCGATGTCGCCGCAAGTCTTACTCCCGCTCAATGGGAGACACAATCGCTGTGTCCCGCGTGGGACGCACGCGGCGTCGTGTTGCACATTACGACGGTCGAATCTGCCCTCCTTGGTTGGCGACCCGGCGACGACAATCCGTTCGGGCGCATACCGGCGATCACCGAAACCCTCAACGACCTTGACCAGGCCGAACTCGTGGCGAGCTATCGGTCCGTTACCGCTCAACGTATTGATGAGCTCAACACGATGACCGATGACGAATTTGATGCTCCGTCGGTAACCCCAGTTGGCCCGGGCACCTACGGGCGTTTTATGGCGATACGCGAATTCGATCTTTGGGTCCACGAACGCGATATTCGTGTTCCGCTCGGCCTACCTGGTGACGACGGCGGGCCAGCGGCCGAAATGGCACTCGATGAGGTTCATGGCTCGCTTGGCTACATCGTTGGCAAAAAAATTGGCCTTGAAGATGGCAAAGGCATTGCGATTGAACTCAACGGACCTGTGCATCGTCGGCTGATGGCCAAAGTCGACGGCCGCGCTGCCCGAGTCGACGAACTACCCGCTCCAGATGTCACCATCTCAATGGATTCACTGACATTCATGCTGTTGGCGTGTGGCCGCATCGACCCCGAAAATGCCATTGCCGACGGACTGGTTGCGGTGAGTGGCGACACCGATCTCGGTGACCACGCGGCGCGAAATCTCGCATTCACAATGTAAACCGCATCCTGTGAGCTCGAACCGCTAGCGTCGGGTGCCTTGACTGAGGATGCTTCTGCTCCCAAACCTGCTAGCCCCGAGACCATCGCGATAAACCATAACGCTGCGGCAAAGTTCGATTTCGCCGAGACAGCTGACTTCGATCGCGCCAAGCAAGGGATGATTTCCCAAATCGAACCGCCGGTCATTACTGGCGCGGCCGGCAACATCGTTTGGGACCTCAGTCGATTCGACTTCATCGTTGGTGATGCACCACCGTCAGTTCATCCGAGCTTGTGGCGCCAAGCGCAGCTCAACAATGTTCATGGTTTGTTCGAGGTTGTACCCGGCATCTACCAAGTGCGTGGCTATGACATTTCGAACATCTCGTTCATCCGATCAGATTCTGGTTGGATCGTGATCGATCCGCTTACGGTCGCCGAGACGGCGAAGGCGGCTCGAGACCTTATCGATGACGAGTTCGGACCGCTTCCGATCGTGGCAGTGATATTCACCCACAGCCACGGCGACCACTATGGCGGGATTCGCGGCATAGTTACCGACGAAGAACTCGCTTCCGAGAAGGTGCGCATTATCGCCCCCGAAGGTTTTCTCGAAGCCGCGATTAGCGAGAATGTCACGGCCGGTCCGGCGATGAATCGACGAGCGATGTACATGTATGGGCTGCTCCTGCCCGCGGGTCCGCACGGTCACATCGACGCCGGCTTGGGCAAGACCGTCCCGATGGGAACGCGCGGCTTAGTCGCGCCCACCGAATCGATCACCGAGACTGGTGCCGAACTCACTATTGATGGTGTGGTGATTGAATTCCAGTTGACTCCGGGGACAGAAGCTCCAGCTGAGATGAACTTCTATTTCCCGAGCTACCGCGCCGTTTGTATGGCCGAGAACTGCACCGCAACGCTTCACAATGTGTATACGCCTCGCGGCGCCGTGATTCGCGACTCGTTGGCCTGGAGCAAATATATCGACGACGCGCTCGACCTCTTCGCACATCGAAGTGACGTAGCGTTCGCCAGCCACCATTGGCCCCGCTGGGGAGACGCTGATGTCACGTCGTTTCTCAGCGGTCAGCGTGACATCTATCGCTACCTGCATGATGAGACAATGCGGCTCGCGAATCATGGCTATACCTCGCTAGAGATCGCCGAGATGGTCACCTTGCCCGCAGCGATTGCCGACGAGTGGTTCAATCGCGATTACTACGGGACCGTTAGCCACAATGTGAAGGCGGTCTACCAGCGCTATCTCGGATGGTTCGATGCAAACCCCGCGCATCTCCATGAGCTTCCACCCGTTGAGTCGTCGGTCCGGTTCGTCGACTACATGGGTGGCGCTGATGCGGTCATCGAACGGGCCCTCGTTGACTTCGCGGCCGGCGAGTATCGATGGGTCGCTCAGGTGATGAACCACGTCGTGTTCGCCGATCCAACCAATGTCACCGCCCGCCAACTGCAGGCTGATGCACTTGAACAACTCGGCTACCAAGCCGAGTCAGGCCCGTGGCGCGCGTTTTACCTCACTGGCGCCCAGGAGCTTCGAAACGGCACACCGCATCTACCGGGAATTCGCGGCGCGGTCAGCCTTGATGTCATGGCAGCGATGACCCCGTCGATGGTGCTCGATAATTGTGCCGTCAAACTCAATGGCCCTCGAGCCGCCAACCGCAGTCTTGCCTTCGATCTCTCATTCTCCGATCGAGGCGAGACCTACCAAGTCTTTGTCGTCAGCGGCACGTTGCGCCATCGGACCGCGACCGGACAGGCCCCTGCAGCTGACACATCAGTGAGCTGCACAGTTCAGACGTTCATCGCGTTGACCAGCGAGTTGATGACCGTCGAGGATGCAGTCGCGACACAAACATTACGCGTGACCGGAAGCGCGGAACCGCTCAAGCATTTCGTTTCGCTCCTCGATCAGTTCGACGTGTTTTTTCCGATCATCGAACCTTGACCTGCCACTTCGCACACGAGATGTCGTTCGCAGACCGAACCCCGCTAGATATCTGAGCGTTGCGAATAGCTGTTGCCAAGCTCATCTTGAATAACTCTGGCTTTCGCCGCTCGCGTATCAATCGACAATGGCGCCTCAAGGACACGGCTTCGATACGACCAACCAGCCGGAAGCGCCAAGCGCGAACCCAGTCCCGCTAAGTCGCTCTCCGAAAGTGCCGGTACCTGTTGTTGACTCCATGATTGCATCACGTAAGTCACGCCGGCTGGGTCGATCAATTCATAGACCGTTCGCCCCGCGTCAAACGTGAAGTAGGCCGAGCGGTCGACCTCGTGAATCGAGTACGGCTTACTGGCATCAGCAAGCGACGAAATTGCAACCGAAGCTTGTCGATACATTTCGATGCCGCCAAAATCTATTTTGGTCAATCCGGTGGACCCACCCGCTTTTTCAACGCTGTCCATCAACCAGTAACGCGGTCCATTGAGCACCGCGAGATTCACGCCAGACTCGGCAGCGATCGCTTTCGTATCCAGCTTCGTCCACAGTTGCTCTGGACAATCGTTGAGCGGGAAGCTGTTGTACACCTCAACCCCAGCATGACCATCCGCGAGCTGAATTTCGAGGACCTCGCAATAGCGTTCGGACCACATCGAGTCCTTTTGCGCGGAACTGGCCGTTGCCGACGAGGCGGCCTGGGATGACTCAGAAACCGATTTCGATCCACATGCACCCAAAACCAACATCAGTGCCACCATGGTCGGTGCCACCTTTTGTAGGCGAAAAAATCGGTGGCCTCGCGGCGTGGTCGGTGGCAATTCCACGGTGATTCTCCAAAGCGGGTGGTGACGACCGGCGTGATGCGGTCGCCTGCGAGCCGCTCAACTTAGGGATCGGCAACATTTCGATCAATTTTCCCGACGCATGCGGCCCGGGCCTGGGTATCATGACCGACTGACGTCGACCAAACTCGTCAGGCAGTTTCACGATCCTCTCCCCCCTAGGAACGAAAATGGTCCGTCATCCGCGCGCTCTCATTGGCCGAGTCGCCGTCGCCGCACTCGTTATCGCTGGCCTTGCCGTCCCGATGTCATCGGCATCAGCGGCCACCGCGACGGTTGGCAACGGCTTAACAACTACCGATCTCAATGCCATCGGGATGAGCCCGAATACCCTTGCTTCGGCTCTCGTTGGATCTGGGGTCACAGTGTCGAACGTGACCTACTCAGGGTCAAACGCCCAAGCCGGAACTATCCATGTCGTTGACCCTGCTGTCGTTTCGTTTAACGACGGCATCGTGCTGTCGACCGGCAACATCGCCGATGTTGTCGGCCCCAACAAGTCCGACAGCACCACCGGTGACATGGCAGGGCCTGGCGACGCTGACCTCACCGCGTTAATTGCCAATACCCAAACGGTGAACCCCGCGACCTATGACGCGGCATCACTGGAGTTCGACTTCGTTCCTTCGGCAAGTCAGGTGTATTTCACTTACACGTTTGCTTCTGACGAGTACTTGGAATGGGTCAACCTCTTCAATGACGTGTTCGCTTTTTATGTCAACGGCACCAATTGCGCCACGCTGCCAAATGGCGACCCGGTAAGCATCGACACCATCAATAGCGTGGTGAATCCAAATCTGTTTCGCGATAATTCCTTCTCGAACCCGCCAGCCAACCCACTCAATTTCGAGTCCGACGGTCTGAGCGTCGAGATGATTTGTTCGGCACCGGTGAATGCGGGACAGACCAACCACATGAAACTCGCCATCGCCGATACCAGCGATCAAGTGCTCGACTCAGTCGTCATGATCAAGGCGCAAAGCCTCAGCACGACCAAGCCCGAATCGTGCAACGACGGAATCGACAACAATGACGACACCTACGTCGACATGAACGACCCGTCCTGCCAATCAACGACGTCGCCGGCCCCAGTCGGTTTGAGCGGAACAGGATCAGCAAACCAAGCACCGGCATTTACCGGCAATGAAGGCAACGCCATCCCCCTAGACGCATCGATCCTTGGCTGGACTGCTAGTTCCGACACCGTCTCCACCTCGTGGACCGTCAATGGGATAAATGGGACGGTCGGTACATGCGACATTTCTCCGGCCGGACCACAAGCACTGAACAGCGACGGGTCGATCGCGATCGCGTCGGCGCTTTGTCCCAGTGACGGCGAGTATGTCGCTCGCGTAGAGGGCTTAGACGCTGAGGGCCAAAGCGCCTTTGACTATGACGTTGACTTTTTTGTTCACAATGCCCCGCCGGATGTCGCTATCACCGATCCGGGAGCGGTTGTCCCCGGGGCTGTCGGTCCGCTCGCCCAAGCGTCAGCTATGACCAGCGGTCCAGTACAACTTTCTGGCAGCGTCGGTGTTCCGGTCCAAGTATCGGCCACCATCATCGATCCGGGAATGAGCGACAGCGCAACCTGTCAACTGTCTTGGGGCGATGGAAGCAGTGAACCTGGGACAATCAGTGCCGGCATCTGCACGGGTTCGCACATCTACGCCCAAACTGGGGTGTGGGTGCTCGCGGTCACTGCGACGGACAATGCCGGTGCGACGGCCGCAGCCCTGGCAGTGGTGACCATCAACATTGCCCCGGCCGACACCACCTTGAGTTCGAATGCAAATCCGTCAGTCAAAGGTCAACCGGTGACGGTGACGGCCACGACCATCCTTGGCACGACTGGCAAAATGACGTTCTATGACGGAACCACATTGATTGGAACCAAAACCGTTGTTGGCGGGTCCGCGACGCTCATCAAGTCCAACTTGACCGTAGGCAGTCATCCGCTTTCTGCGGTTTACAAGAAAACCCCAACGGCGACGCCATCAACATCGACAACGGTGGACCAGCAGGTCGATCCCGCATCGACCACAACGACAGTGACTTCAACTCAAAACCCATCAGTTTTTGGTCAATCGACAACGATCAAAGCCACCGTCGCACCACTATCGCCCGGAACCGGCGCGCCAACGGGATCGGTTGACTTCTACGACAACCAGGCGCCGGTCGCACATAAGACGCTTGTTGCGGGCAGAGCTTCTTTTGCCGTCAAACCAGCTGTTGGGACTCACACCTATACCGCTGTTTATAGCCCCGCGCTCGTCGGCGGAACCTACAACTACGCGGCTTCGTCAACTGATGCTGGTCTTGACCAAGTCGTCAATCCAGCAGGTTCTGCGGTCGCATTGGTGTCGCAATATCCGACCACGACCTTTCACCATGCCGGTTCGATCACGGCAACGGTTAGCGCCGCGTCGCCAGGGTCAGGAAAACCAACCGGATCGGTTACTTTTTACGTCGATGGTTTCTTGGCTTCGACGGTTCAACTTGTCTCTGGCCGCGCACGCCTTTTGATTTCGTCACTAGCGGTGGGCAATCACACCATCACTGCGACCTACTCTGGATCCATAAACTTCAATGAATCAACTACCTTGAGCGGCTTAACCCAAACCATTAACTGACCAAACCCTGATCGCGAGCAGAACCTCCATGCAACCGAGCGCAACAAGGTGTTAGCCAGCGAGATTCCCATCGCCCATACGCCGCCAGGCGGATACGGCGATACCTTCCCCGAGCCAGTCCTAGCCGAATGCGATGAACCACTTGTTGCGGGCGCGCCCGATCTTCGCGGGCTCTGGAAAGCGCTGCGAGTCGAGCGGGCCGGCGAGCCAGCACCGACTGACGATCCCCTCTATACCTACATGGAACGCATTGAGCAATGCGGCAATCGCATCGTCGACATGGGCGGCGGGACAATCTCCGACGCGCTAGCCGACGGAACTGAAGAAAACGGTGTTCACGACGTATCCGTCTTCGACTTCACCACTCCCCTGCATGTCATCGCGAGTTACGAAGACGAAGTTTTCGTATTGCGCCCCGTTGGCATGCCAGGAATTGAAGTCACCCGCAGACTCGATGACGACGGACACATGGTATGGACCCGTCCCGACCTCGGTGGTTTCACGGTGACGCTCGAACGCATCGGCGATGGCGCGGGCACTCCCGAGAACACCTTTCGCCGACGAGGCTGAAAACTGGCCCATACTGAGGCCATGTCTGAAAACGAAACTCTGGTCCTTCGGTCCGACGTTGGGGGTCTGTGCACCCTTACGCTCAATCGGCCCGACAAGCTCAATGCCCTGACTCCGAAATCATTCGTCGCGCTCCATGAACATCTCGAGGCGATCGCCGCTGACGATTCGGTGCGATGCGTGATTCTCCAAGGCGCGGGGCGATCATTTTGCGCGGGTCACGACTTGGCTGCGATAGCCGAGGGCGAGCATGCTCCGAGCCGCCACTACGAACCTGAAACGGTTGACCTGCTCGAACAACTCCCTCAACCAACGATCGGTCGTCTCCATGGACACTGCTTTACCGGCGGCCTCGAGCTTGCGCTTGCCTGCGACATGCTGATCGCGGCTGACTCCACCAAGCTGGGCGATACCCATGGCCAATGGGGACTTGTACCAATTTGGGGCATGTCGATCCGACTTCCTGAACGAGTTGGACGGTCGATGGCGAAGCAATTGATGTACACGAGTCGACGAATCAACGGAACAACCGCAGCCCACATCGGTTTGGTCGACATGTCAGTGCCCGATGACCAGCTCGACGCGACGGTTGCTCAATTGGCGACGGAAATCTTGGCGAACTCGGCTGGTACAAATCGACGCGTGAAACGCCTGATCGCCGATCGGGATGATCGTTCCCGCACCGACGCGCTCCTGCACGAGCGGACGCTTCCCCATGGGCTTCCCGAAGACATGGCCGAGCGGATGGCTCGTGGCTAACCGTGACGACGAATTCTTCGTCCGCAATGCCGTCGGAGACTTTGGTGGGCGAGGAGAACTCGACGATTTACTACGCGAACTTCTGCCGTCAGGGTGGATCGATGCGGTGATCCGAGGCGACGAAGTCACCGTCGATCAACTCAAACGCACCATCGACAACCCCTCGATCGTTCGGGCCCTTGGACAAGCCGGTTGGGTGGCGCCTCACTATGCATCCGAGTACGGCGGACGCGGCCTGACCCGCACCGAAGCAGAACAAGCGCTCACGTTGTTGAATGTTCTCGATGTGCCCCATACACCACGCGGATCAGGCCTTCCGCTCGCGGCGCCGACGATTGACCAATGGGCCGACGATGCCACCAAACGACACCTGCTCCCTCCACTCCTCAGCGGCGTTGAACGTTGGTGTCAACTTTTTTCCGAACCGGGGGCCGGTTCTGACATGGCGTCGCTAGCGACATCCGCCCAGCGAGACGGTGACGAATGGGTCATCAACGGTCAGAAGGTGTGGACCACCTTCGGACATCAGTCCGAACGAGCAATGCTCATCGCCCGCACCGACCCCGACCAACCCAAGCACAAAGGCATCACCTACTTCGGACTCGACATGTCGGCACCTGGCGTCGAGGTGCGACCGCTCATCAACATGGCCGGTCAACTCGAATTCAACGAAGTGTTTCTGTCTGATGTGCGCGTCGCCGACATAGATCGCATTGGCCCAGTGGGTGAAGGTTGGTCCGCGGCGATGACCACCCTGGGGGCTGAACGTCACGCGCTGTCGGGCCTTCGAAAGAAAAAACGAAAAGCATCAGACGAGATCCTCGGCGGAAAGCCCTATGCCGAAATCGCTCAGATGGCTGCCGCCCGCAACACGCTCGCCGATCCGATCGCTCGTCAACGATTGATGATCGAATACATCGACGGGCGCGTCTTGACCATGAACTTGCAGCGTGCCCGCGCTCGCGCCGCTGCCGGCCAGGCACCCGGGCCCGAATCGTCGTTAACCAAAATCGCAAAAGCGGCATCCAACCAACATCTCCAAGTGTTGGCGATCGACTTGCTCGGCGCTGACGCCATGGCGTGGATGCCCGACGATGACGAAGCCGCCGAGTGGGTCACGCAGTTCCTGCGCACTCGGGCAAACTCGATCGAGGGCGGGACATCGGAAATACAGCGCAACATCATTGGTGAACGAGTGCTTGGCTTGCCCCGCGAGCCCGATCCGTTCCAGGGACAACCATGGAGAGTCGTGCCCCGCAGTTAACCCACGCACGGTGCGGCGACTAGCGAACCGTCAGCAGTTAGGCGCGACCGAGAATGAGGCCACTCGTTGGTACGCCGGTGCCAGCAGTCGCCAACACATGTTCGACGTCAGGAACCTGGTTGTACGAAGTACCGCGAATTTGGCGAACGGATTCGGTGATGCCGTTCATCCCATGGATGTAGGCCTCACCGAGCAATCCGCCGCTGGTGTTGATCGGCAACGTGCCGCCGATCGAAAGATTCTCAACGGTCGCGAAATCCTTAGCTTCGCCTCGCCCGCAAAAACCGAGTTCCTCGAGTTGCATCAATACAAATGGCGTGAAGTGATCGTAGAGAAATGCCGTGGTGATGTCAGCCGGAGTGAGTCCGGAATCAGCCCAAAGCTTTTTGGCCACCACGCCCATATCGGGAAGACCAGTCAGATCATCTCGGTAGTAACTCGTCATCATTTCGCTATCGAAACTTGCCCCTTGCGCAGCCGCGGTGATGAGCGCCGGCACTTGCCGCAAATCTCGGGCCCGTTCCGCACTCGTTACGACGATCGCCACGCCACCGTCACTTTCCTGGCAGCAGTCAAGTAACCGAAGAACTGGCTCAATGATCCATCGCGAAGCCTGATGGTCTTGAATAGTTATCGGCCGCTGGTAGAACCATGCGTCCGGATTCGTCGCAGCATGTTTCCGGTCGACAACTGCAATGCGGCCGAAGTCTTCGTTCGTAACTCCGTAATCGTGCATATAGCGACGGGCTTGCAACGCCACCCATGACGCTGGGGTTAGCAAGCCATATGGTGCATACCACGAAAGCCACAGCGGCATCGTCGTCAGGACGCTGCCGGTATCACCAAAACGCATACCGGAGCGCTCGTTAAACGCTCGGTAACACACCACAACATCGGCGGTTCCCGTTGCTACGGCTAGCGCGGCTTGCAGCACGGTGCCCGCCGCCGCTCCCCCGCCGTAGGGCACTTGGGAAAATGTCGTCAGATTCGCGATCCCGAGGTTGCGCGCAACTTCCATTTCCTCGCTCGAATCCATGGTGAAAGTGACAAGACCATCAACATCGGCGGGTACAAGTCCAGCATCATCGAGGGCGGCCTTGATCGCTTCGCAGGCGAGGCGCAGCTCGGTTCGGCCCGACTCTTTCGAAAAGTCGGTTTGGCCGATTCCGACAATCGCCGTGCGATCCTTCAACCAACCAGTCACCCGACCTCACCGCGCCGAGGCAGTTGCACCAACGCCGTGCCAGTAACGTGGTCGCCGAGATCGGTCCTTGCCCGGAGTTCGACTTCGACCAGTCCCCCAGCAGTAGTCGCTATAACTTCACCGGTGTAGGTCAGGGTCGATTCGGGGAAAACTGGCACCCCGAGGCGAATCGCCAACTTCTTGATCATCGTTTCGGGACCAGCCCAATCAGTGAGAAAACGACTGCAGTAAGCAGTGTCCGACAAAATATTCATGAAGATGTCCGGTGCACCCTGGCTATTGGCGTAGCCGCGGTCATGATGCACCGGCATAAAATCTCGGGTGGCAATCGCACCTGCGGCGATCACGGTTGCTGTGACTTCAATAACGAGCGCCGGCAATTCATCACCGACCTGCACTTCGTCCCAATCGAGTGTTTCGTATCGCGATGCAGCGGTCATGGTTGGCCAGCTGGTCGAAACAGTGGGAGTACCAATCCATCGTCGAACTCCCGGTAAAAAACTTCGACTTCCATTCCAATCGTGACGTCGTCCGGTTCGATGTCACACAAGTTCGAAACCAACCGGATCCCTTCGTCGAGATCGACGAGCGACACGATGTAGGGATAGTCGAACCACGGATACTGAGGATGCACCGGCATCACGAAACTGAACACCTCACCGTGTCCAGACGATTCAATGGTGTCCCAGGTAAGCGCATTACAAACCGGACACATCGGTCGCGGTGGATGGCGCAGCAAGTGACATTCGGTGCACCGTTGAACGAGGAGTTTGCGATCTCGCACGCCGTCCCAGAAGAACTGGGTGTCGGGTGTCATGGATGGGCCAAGTCGAGTACTCACGCGGCGAATCCTTCGGGTTTGAACTTCAGAATGCGAAACCGTTGGCGGCCAACGACCTCGCCGGTGTCATCCACATAGGTCGTCACCCAGGTCACGAAATGTCCCGGCCCAATGCGAGTCTGTTTTTCGACCGAGATCGATTCGAACACCGTGGACGCAGAGATCACATCGCCAATGTGCACATAGCGCTCGATGTCGAATTCCGAATTTGATGCCAATGTGCCAACGAACCCAGCATCATCAAAGACCGACAACGGGCTCACCATTTCGCCCTCAACTGGCGAACCACCCCGTTCGGCGATCCCGGTGAGCTGCGGCGTCGGCATGGTCCATGTCTGCAGCATCAATGGCGGAGCCACGACGCCCCCAAAGCGCGTCGACATCGCAAATTCCGACTCGGTATAGACCGGATTGTGGTCGTTGAATGCCGCGGACCAATGCCGGATCATCGGCTGATTCACCGGATCGGGCGCCACCGTCGCAGACGCAGGTCCGACCGGTTGGCCCACCAACGCGTCAAGCCGCGCTTGAAACGACAACTCTTGACCGCCGAATCCATCGTCCATCGCGCCTTTCTTAGCGCAATCGAACGACCTCGGTGGACATTGCCGTGATCGAACTTGAGCGCTTGACCACCAACTCGTTGTATTGACGGACTTACTGCCACTACTTAGTGTTCGCTCGTGAGTCGCACGCATCAGCTCATTCGGTAATGAAAGGCCAACATGTCCACGATTCAGGAACGAATTGAGTTGCTCGGTGGGGACCCGACCTGGTCGAACCAGTGGTCCCTCGGCGGTCTTGAGTTTCAGGGCGAACTCATGGATGCGGCGACCAATGGCGTGTGGCTTTCCGTGGATCCGATCACCCCGCAAGAATACGCGGCCCTCGAAATCCCCGATGCATTCCGCAAGTCGGGTGTTGGGCGCAGCGCGCATGATGCCGCGTTCTTTTTGCGACCGCCCGGATCGCTCGTCGACGGTCCGGTCGACGCGGTCACCATCGATGGTCGGGCTTTTGGATTAGTGGCACGACCAGGCAAGCCCGAGCCTGGATTTGAGCACGTGATTGTGCTTCCGGTTTATAAGTCGCATCGAGTCTTGTTTGCGGCCGGCCGCACCCTCGAACTCATCGACATTGGTCACGGCTGGTATCTGCTTCCCCAAGCGACTGGGGCAACCATGGGCGATGACATCGATGCTTCCCCGCGCCCCGAACGAGTCATGCCCCCAGGTTGGACCAGTCGTCCCCTGTACCTCGATGGTGACCTCGTAGTCGACCTTCCTTACCCGGCTCGGGTCGCCATTTTCTTCAACGGCGACATCTTCCATGGCCCAGTTCACCTCGAACTGTCGTGAACTACTCGGCCGCGCCGGCCTGACGGGCGAAATAACCCGACGCAAAAAGCCGCGGCTCAGGGCCACATCGTGAGTTGGTAGCCCGATGCGGGGTCAACATCACCGCGCACCAGTGCCTGCCACGCGCCCTCGACTGCATCGACGCCACGATCGCTGGTAATGGTCAACCAGTCGTCGGTAAAGGCCACGAATAATTCCCATGCCGCATCCCGGCGGCTATCGAACACCGATTGACCCCAGTCTTTGGCGCGTTTTTGTACTTGCAACGGAGCCATAAAAACTTCGGGATTCGCGCCGACGGCCGGTTTCGGCGCGACGAGTCCGGCGGCATCGTCAACATGAGACATGCCCGCGACCATCGAATGGACCAAACCATTTCCATATCGATCGTGTATGGCCTCGCGCAACGGCATCACCCCCGAAAAATCAACATAGATGGCACGTTGACCTGGCAGGTTGGCTAAGTCGTCATAGGACAACACCAGGTCGTACAAGCCGAGGCGACTCACGAATTCGACTCGTTCCGGTGCTGTGAGTCCAACCAATTGGCGACCGCCGCGGCGGGCGATACAAAACGCCGCGGCGATTGCCGTCTTGGATGACGAGGTTGAAACAACGATGGTATCGGCACCAAACGCGGCGTTGTCATCAATGAAGTCGTCGATGAGATATCCGGTGACAAACAGCGGACCCAACAAACTGCGCTGCGCTTCATGGGCACGATCCTGCGGCGAATCCGAGGACACGCTTTGATAATGATTCCATACCGGAGCAATCACGTCCCGTCGATGGGTCGAACCATCAAAGAAGCCGCGCTCATTCACCCGGGCCGGTTCGACCACAAGATGATTGGACATCGGCAAATAGCCAAACACACGCGTGCCTACCTCGACATCTGGGTGCCGGGACTCAACAACGTCGGCAAACCCGAACACTGTTATCCGACCCCAACCGTCTCCGCTGGCAGGAAAGAGTTTCCAGTAGCCCAACATTTCGCCGGTTACTCCGAAGCTCACGTTATTCATGCTCAACCCAAAGGTGTCGATCCGAAAAAGCGCTTGACCTTCTTCCAGGTCAGCCGCCGAGGATTCAACGCGCCGCGTCGTCGCCAACTCGGTTCGCCGAACTTCAATATCCATGGACATGCTTTCTGTGATCGGAATTGGTGAGCGACCAAACGCTAGTCAGGCCAGCGACGTGACCCGAACGATCCGGTACGTCGGCGACCCAAGAGTTACGTCGACGCGTCGACACGAACGAGTTTCTCGAATGCTTCGGTGAAACCGGTGAGTGGCCCTCGGTAGGCGAGGTGCTGATCCGGACGGACAATCAGACACTCGCTGGCATCAAGGCCGAAAGTTTGCTCCCACACTCCGGTGGGACACGACCTAACGACGCACGGTTGCCCAGCATCGGCAATGTCGGTGCCATCGCTCACCAACACGGTGGGCACCCGGCAATCAATCAGATCCAGCGTTGAACGGCCGTCCGGTAGCCAGCCGTGAGGCAAACGGCCGCCCGGTCTCGTCGACGGAACATAGTCACGCGCAGGCTCGTTCAGCACAGGTACTTCGGTGCCATCAGCAATGACAAGGGGACCGTTATAGGTGTGCCCTAATTGCAGCCCGAGTAGATCGAAATGGATTGCTTGGTTGGCGATCGCTGCTTCGACGACAGCCCGAGCAACAGGGTCGGCGAGAATCAACTTCATCGCCGCTTCCGATTGTTGAACATCCTCGGTAATGCCAAGCGTCAGTGGGACCTCGAGCAATTTCAAAGCGTTGTGCATCGATTGTTCACAATTGAATTCCGCGACCGGCTTGCGCTCGGCTTCGTACGTTTCGAGTCGATCGTCTTCGAGCCAACCCGACTCAACGGCAGCAAGTTTCCAGATCAAGTTGTGCGCATCGGCAACCCCGGTATTGAGACCCAGTCCCCCAGTGGGCGGAAAACGGTGCGCGGCGTCACCAATCAGAAACGTTCGGCCATCGCGGTAGCGCTCCGCGATCTGCGCGCTCATGTGCCACGTGCCAATCGTGAGCACTTCGAATGGGACATCGGGGTCATCCATCGCCGCGGCTACGAGTGCAGCACATCGCTCGACCGTGAGCGTCTCGATGGCCTGTGCATCAGGATCCCACGGGTGCATGTACACCCATTCGCGATCCCGACCGTGGGAGATAAATGCTCCCGCGCTGGCTGGATCGAGCACGAAATACAGGGCACCGGGATCGACACCGACAACTGCGCTGAGATCAGCGGCGATGTGAACCATCACAAACGACCCCAACGAACGCGGCCCAATCATTTCAATACCGAGACTCCCTCGCACTTGGCTGGCGGCACCATCGGCGGCCAAAAGGTACTTCGCATTGAAGGTCACCGGTCCATCAGGCCCCAACGCCTCGACCGACACACCGGTCGAAAACTCGGACGCACCAATCCACTCGTGGAGATAGCGCACATCAAGTTCGGGCGTGACGAGCAGTGGTTCAAGCCGGTGCTGACTGAGATTGCGCAATGGCGTCGGCGTAATCGCCAACATGTCGTCACCTTGACGTTCGAATGGAAGCGTGCCGATCACCTCGCCGCCTAGCTTCGTCACCCAGTGAACCAAACCGGCCTCGGCCGGCGACAGCGCCGCGCCAAGCACAAGATCCATGGCAACACCTGCTTGTCGCCAGATCTCAAAGGTGCGCGCGTTCACCACGTGTGCCGCTGGCGACCGTTGTGGCCCGGCTCGCTGCTCCAGCACAACGGCTGCGAGCCCGACCTGCTGGCACAGATGAGCGGCAGTTAACCCGCTAGGACCACCGCCGATGATGACCACGTCGACGTCCGTCGCGACTGAAGCCACCTAAAACACTCCCTCGTAACTGCCGCCGTCGAGCTGGATACTTTGACCACTCATGTAACTCGCCTGGTGCGAGCAGACAAAGGCAAAAGTGTCGCCAAACTCGTCGGGGTGGCCGAGTCGGCCGGCGTTTATCGTCGCCACCTGCTCGGCGCGTGCTTCGTCGTAACTTATGCCACGAAACGCCATCACTGCCTCGGCCATCTGGTGTTGGCGGCCAGTATCAAATCGCTCGGGCAGCAGGCAGTTGATGGTCACGTTGTGTGCGACCGCCGATTTCGACAGGCCTTTAAGTACTCCCGTGAGGCCTAGACGTGGGCCGCTCGACATGGACATGTATGGGTTGGGGGATTTCACCATTGCCGATGAGATCGCGACGATGCGCCCGAATTGGCGTTGCTGCATGCCTTCAATGACGCGCTGCACAAATAGCAGTGGCGCAACCATTGTGCGGTGCATCGTTTCGGCCCATTGGCCCTCGTCGATGTCACCGAATGCTCTTGGCGGTGGGCCTTCGCCGTTGAGTAATACAATGTCAGGCTCCGGACATGCCGCTAAAAGTGCATCGTGCACTTCGGTCAATGTCGAATCGCCGACGACTGGGGTGACCGAAACCCCGAAAGCGTCACGGAGTTCATCACATGCGCGCAGAACGTCAGCTTCAGTCCGTCCGTTTACGACCAAGTTCACACCTTCGCGAGCGAGGCTTTCGGCACACGCGCGGCCAAGGCCTCGACTCGATGCGAGCAGGATGGCCGAACGGCCGCTGATACCAAGATCCATAGCGTCAGTCCAATCCGAGCGATTCGCGCGCGGCAGCAATGACTGGCAGGTCAGCCGGATTCAAGAATTCGTCGGGCTCTGGTGGGCCCCACGCGGCGATCGAAACTGGCCCATCGGCCCCTAACCAATCCCGGCGACAATGGTCGCGCTCCCACGCTTCATCATCGACGATTTGGTCAATGTCGGAGTACAACTCGAACATCGTGCCCGCGGGGTCGTTGAGGTACCAAAAGACATTTGACCCAAGTACGTGGCGACCGATGCCGACAACATTCGCGTCGGGCCGCTCGTCCATCACTGCTTGACCGGCCTTGCCGATCGCGTCTATGTCGTCCATCTCTAGCGCGTAATGATTGATGTAAGACGTGGGACCGGGCTGAATGAGCAAGTTGTGGTGATCGGTTTCGATCCGACCAAAGGTGGCCACTCCTTGCAACAACTGATCGGAGACCCTGAACCCGAGGCCGTCGAAGTAAAAAGCGGTGGCTTCCCCAATGTGCGGGGTGCCCAGCACGATGTGGCCCAGTCGACGCGGCGGGCGGGGCTGAGCTTCGGTAATCGCATCGGAGCGTTCGTTCACGCGATTGTGACTACCCGCGTGGTTCCAAGCACGGGTTTGGGTTGGCGTCAGCGGATGCGGTGCGGTCACATCGATGATGACGCGATGCTGAAACACCGGATCAATACACCTAAGGCGAGTGTCCTCGATTGTCGATGGAACTCCTAGGTTGCCAATTCGAGTCGCGATGTCGGCGAGGTCGCGTTCGGTCTCACAACTCATGTGCAACTCCGACATGTGGCGATAGGTGCCCTGAGCGATGCGTAACTGCACCGCCCTGTCCTCAGTGCCAATAACTCCGTCAGTTGAACGGACCATCCCACGACGAAGCCAAAAATCCATCAACTCGGCTGGATTAGGCACGCTCAGTTCAATATCAAGCAAACCGTTCAAAGCCATAACTGATCATCTCCTCGAGCGCTGCAGCGGTTCTTGAGCGGCCAACCTCGGAATCACGGCCTTATCCTATAGGATACAGAATACATGAGATTAGGATACATGAGATTAGGGATAAGTCGCAGGGGGCAATCATGATCGGAACCAAAAATCCCGCCAGCGAACCGCCACCCACGCTGACCGAGTGGGCCGACCAGCAGTTACGCGCTTCAATCTTGGATGGCGACTATCGGCCCGGAGATTCGCTGGTGATCTCGACATTGTCGGAGCAGTTGAACCTGTCGGCCACTCCGCTCCGAGAAGCGTTGCGCAAACTGGCCGCTGAAGGCCTTGTCGTTCTGCAGTCGCATGGGTCAGCCCGCGTTTCCGAGGTCGACTTGCACGAAGCAAACGAGATTTACGAGATGCGACTCTTGCTCGAACCAATGGCCCTCGAACGTGCGGTCGAGGCTGGCGACGCCGCCTACCGCGGCAGGGTCGAGGCCACCTGGAGTTCACTCACTTCTGCGCGAATCGCATCGGCCAGCGACCATGCTGCGTTTCACCGCGCGCTGTTATCGGCTTGCGATTCGGCATGGCTGCTGCGGCTGGCCACCATGTTGTCGGACCGAGCAAGCCTGATGATCACCGTTGGGTTGCCCGATCGACCCGCTGCCTACGAGACATCGACTGCGCATCGCACACTGATGGAACTCACAATCGCTGGCAATGCGGCCGGTGCCGCGAAGGAGCTTCACCGACACCTATCGCAGACCCTCGATGCGCTCTGCATGGTCCTCGACGGCGGCACAACAGTTCCGGGCTGATCGAAAGCTCGATCGGACCTAACCCCGCGAGTAGAAGCCCCACCGCAAGGATCGTGAGTTGGAAGAACGACGCGTGGATCTCGGTTTCGGCAGTTTTGTCGGCGGCCAACAGCCGTGCCTCTTTGCGCGCCATCACCAGGAACGCGCCAAACGAAATACATAAGAGACTCACCCCAGAACCAAACCGACCAAGATAATGCTCAAGGTGACTAAAAATTGCTGCCGCGACTGCTAGCGGGCCAACCGTGAGCACTATCCATGCGAGTCGCATTCCGGACGGGTTCTGCCACAACAACAAACACCCGATTCCGTTGAGCAATAATCCGACGGCCGCTCGACCCAGAGCCCAGCGCGACACGTAAATGAGTTGCGCTTCGCGAACCTCACGCGACACACGCGTGGTCGGGGCCGCGCGAAGTGCACTGTTGGCCGTGAATGATCTCCCCTGTTGACGAATCCAAAATGCACTGCCGCATGCCGTCACATCCGGCGATGCGACCCGCATCGACCAGAACTGGCGGCGCTACCCAGCAAGCACCGATGAAGTCGAGTTCAACGAATGCTGCGCATGATCAGCTCGGTCATCCGATCGATGTGATCAGCCAGGTCGATCGGTCCGTCCACGACATCGAAGGCCGACGAGAGTTGCGGCAAGTTGAATGGAGCGGCGCCGGCCTGACCGAAAAAGAAGAGTTCCCTCGCCGAAATAGGTCGGATAATGCCCTGCTCGACCAGTCTCGCCACGAGCTCGACAAGTGGACGAGCGATGGGGTCGAACGCGTTCGCGACGAGATAGTCAAGGCGCTCGTTCGCCTCAAGGCCTTCCTGGTTTACTAAGCGCCCCAGCTCAGGGTGACGGCTAGCAGCGGTCATAAACGAGTGGATGGTCGCCCGCAGCTCGCCAATCTCATCAAGGTCGTCGATGTCGTTGGGCTGGTTTCCCCGCGCCTCAGACAGCGTGGCGAGGAACTCGGCGATGCCGAAGTCGACCGCTGCGAAGTACAGGGACCGTTTTGACCCAAACCGTTGGCTGATTGTCTCGTGACTGACACCGAGTTTCGCGTTGAGGGCTCGGACCGACATTGCTTCGAAACCAAGGGCCGCGAACGCGCTCAACGCGGCGCGCAAGATTTCCTTGTCGGACCGAATGGGCGGTCGGCCTCGGGGTTTGTTCGGGTCCATCTCGATTATCTTGCCATATGACAAGAATTTTTTGCGACCTTGTCGTCCATGAAGAAAACGTCACCATTCGATTGGGGTCCAGCCAAGCACATCCGAGCAGTCGCACTCGTGACTCTTATCCTGGCGACTGGGAGCACCGCGTGCGGAGCTTCGGCCGGCGATTCAGCCCAGCCTGCGACCACGACGCTTGCGCAAACCACCACCACGTTGAACGAAACTGCCGCGGCTTCGGTGATCAACACCTGGGCCCATTCGCCAGTGGACCGCACGAAGTTACCAATCGGCACCTCGCACGTCTCGACCAAAACTGCAGACGTCGGTGGCTTGTTGGTCTGCGATGCAAGGTTCACCAACGGAGGCGTGTTCAAGGCCGGACCGTGGATTGACGAATCGGCCGGCACGTGGGACGCCACCAAAAAGGTCTCGGTTCAAGGCAACGTCTCGTGGCCCATGGCCAAATACCGCGAGGTCATCGACGGCACGAGTC